>PDWI01000070.1_pt1 | contig 142714 bp, 132 predicted proteins | sample 1430891 | NCBI WGS metagenome assembly PDWI01 (sample SAMN01162508, study PRJNA174530) | Oral metagenome, whole genome shotgun sequencing project. | biome: Marine environment; feature: Marine mammal; material: Swab sample of the gingival sulcus; isolation source: swab sample of gingival sulcus...
ATCTTCTTTGCGTATTTTTGCAGTAAATAGAGTTTACTCTTACGTAATGCAAAAAACTTCGAACCTGACACCGCCTGAACTGATGAAAGATCCGGGTTAGAAATCCCAGTATGTCCGGTACCAGTTGTTTATCTGCCGCCTTCCCCTGTCCCCGTTTGTAAAAACAAAGACTCCAACGTCTTTGAGTCTGAATTGTACCTCAATATTCGGGTTGGCAAGTTTCCCCAGTTCAAGACGCGCCGGGCCATTGAAGCAGACGTAGCCGGTTTTTTGGCCGCTGGTTTGAATATAATTTTTCCCCGGTAGCTGCTCGATGCGTGCCGATCCTCTCCCGCCTGTGACGGTGAGACTGTAGCGATAGCAGTTTGGGGCCTGCCTGGCCAGATCTGGCCTGATATCCCATCCCGATGGGGCCATTTCCCTGTGGCGTCTTCTGCGATGACCGGGCTTTCTGCCGTTGTATCCATCTGAGTAGTAGAATCTTTCACCCCTGTCCCAGCGGTCTGCTTGAGGAACATACGGTTCTGTCTGGTACGGGTATAGCGGAAAATCCCACTGATCATATCTCTGGTGTCCATACCAGTGATTGCCGTCTCTCGTTTCTCTGAAATGGTACTCTTGGCCGTTACTGGTCGCCGCTATTGTGAGTATAACGACGAAGAGTATCCGGGAAATTGTAGTCATAGTGCATCTCCTGAGTCTTTAATGGACGAAAGAACTGCGGTTTTTTCCTGTTACGCTTTCAGTATACGAATTCTCTGACGTTTGACGAGAAGATGTCGATCTATATCTATAGGCAGAACCCTGATGTCGGGTTGCTTCTTTCTTCAGTTTGCGGAGTCGAGAGAGCTTTGTTTTCTGACGGCCGCAGATTGTGCAGCTGCAGTGACCACCGAGCGGGATTGTTTTCCCCCTTCGGTCTGTGGAGTCTTGCCTCCGAGAATAGTCTCTACCAGAAAAGGGCGGCTCAATTTGTCTTGCGGATAGGAGGGCAGCAGGACTGCCTGTGGTGTCTCTGAGATAAAACCATTCTTCAGCAAGAGACCAAGGGTGTGATCAAGGACTTCCGGAGGGTGGGAGCCGAGGCGATTGAAGAGATCTTTTGTTGTCAGTTTTGCACCCTGAGCAAATGCCGTGAAAACGGTATCGATAATGTCAAAGGCGGCAGCCATCATCATTGCCGGAGTTCTCTGTGTTGGTATGGTCCGGAAGCCTTTTTCATGTTGTACCGCGTAGGCAATCTGGGCTCCACCGAGGATGCAGAGCCAGCTGAGGTGTATCCAGATAAGAAACAGGGGAAGGGTGGCAAAAGAGCCATAGATGGCGTTGTACTTTGCCACGCCAATCTGCATATTGATATACAGTGACTGTATGAAGAGCCAGCAGCAGGCCGCAGCGGTTGCACCAACCAGGGCTGGCAGTGTCTTTACCCTGGTATTGGTAAAAAATATATACATCACATAAAAGGAAAGGGTGATGAAGAAAAAAGGCAGGGCCTTGAGTACGAGTGTTTGTAGCCAGCCGATGGACAGATAGGTATCGATTGCAGGAAAAAGATGCGGTTTTTTTATAAAGGTGGTAGCAGCCAGGGCCAGATTTAGCGAGAGAGGCAGAAGTATCAGCATGGTCAGGTAGTCCGCCGTCTTTCTCAGCCAGGAGCGGGCCAGATGCACTTTCCAGATGGTGTTCATCGTCGACTCAACGCTGCTGAACACAAGTAACACACTGAAAAAGATGCCAATGATACCAACCGTCCCTAAGGCTGCAAAATTCGTGCGTTCGACATAGAGAAAAACCTTGTCGATCCCCGAGCGCAGGTGTCCTGTAAGTTTTGACGCAGGCTGTTCTGTCTCTTCAGGATCGCCTGTTTGGCGATCGGGATTTCCGGGAGGAGGTGCCGCAGGTTCGAGGCTCTCGAGATAGGAATACGCCACCTTGCGCAGTTGATCGGTATCACCCAGCCCTTTGACAAGGGCTGTGCTTGTTGCCAGTAAAGGGACCAAAGAGAGCAGGATCGCATAGGTGAGGGCACTGGCATGGGTGAGCAGGTTATTTTCCCGGGACTGAACAAGAATCATATAGAGAAGGCGGGCCGCATAACGAAAAGGGGCGAAGAGCCTCTTTCCCTTTTCTGGGGAGGTATCCATCCAGCTCTTTATTGAAACAACCATTTTTTCAAGAGAGATGCCTGTTTGTAACTGTGCCATCGTTTTCTGAGAGCTGAGATATTGGAAGGAAAATCTCGGGGTAACGCTACTTGACTACAGATATTCTAACAAAGAGAACGACCAGAGAATGATCGCATATCGTACAACAAAATGTCAACTGAAATTGCAAGGTCCACCGCTTATTCGAGGTATCCCTGCTCTTCCAGATAGAGGAGAATCTCCTGGGCTGCTTCCATCGGAGTAATGTCTGTTGTATCTATCTTCAGTTCAGGTTGTGCAGGTGGAATGTATGGGTCGGTAATGCCTGTTACCCCTTTTATTTTTCCGGCTCTTGCTTTTGCGTACAGGCCCTTTCGATCTCGTTGTTCGCATATCTCAAGGGGGGTTGCAACGTGTACTTCGATATATCCGCCGTAACGGGATATCAACTCTCTGTTTGTTTGTCTGGACTCCTCATAGGGGGCAATAGGTGCGCAGAGGGCAATCCCTCCATTTTTGGTGATCTCACTGGCAACAAAGCCGATACGTGTAATGTTCAGGTTGCGATGAGCCTTTGTAAATGTCAGTTCTGATGAGAGATTACGACGTACAATATCTCCATCCAGCAAGGTAACAGGGCGATTGTTCATCTCCATAAATTTTACCAGCAGTACTTTGGCAATTGTCGATTTTCCTGAGCCTGACAATCCTGTGAGAAAAATGGTGAATCCCTGCTTGGAGCGCGGAGGAAAAGATTTCCGCAGTTCCTTTACTATTTCGGGATAGGAAAACCATTCCGGAATATGTTCTCCTTTTACGAGCTTTTTTTTCAGCTGGGAAGAGTTTATTGTGGATATCTCTCTGTCGTTGTTGTCACTGAGGATGATGTAGGTCTTTTTTGACTGATGGTAGCCCATTTCCTGCTGGGGAACCATCTCAATCCCTGTCTCTTTTGCGAAGTTGGCAACCAGTTCCTGCGCTTTTCCTCTGGGATAGAAAAGTTGTCGATGAGCATCCCTTGCAAACGGGTCGGCATGATCAGCCGCCACCATAAAATGACTGCAGCCGAAATTTTTTCTGGTAAGAGCATGCCACAAGGCTTCTACTGGCCCTGCCTTTCGACTTGCAAAGGGTGTTATTGCCAGCTTGATCATGTTGGCAGGAAATTGTTTCGTAAAGATCTGGTAGCAGCGTATCTGGCTGTAATAGTCCAGGGTTTCTTGATGCTGCAGATCAGCGACAGGATGAAGAAACAAGGCTGCGCCAGCCTGTCGTGCCGCGTTCATAGCCATTTCTCTGTGCGCACAATGCAGGTACTCATCGGTATGGAATCCCAGAACACGCCGCCAGCCATTGATGGTAAAGGCTCGAGCCGTTTCTGAAGGGCTCAGCCGAAGTTCGCGGAAATCATAATGGATGGGAAGACTCAATCCTTCAAGGCTTCCACCAATATACCAGCTTCCATTATGCTCATACAACTGTCGTACTCCGGGGTGTTTTAGAGGATCAGTGGTCTCATACACCAGTTGCGCTTCTTTCTGTTTGTCTGGTTTCCAGATGTCTGTAACGGTGAGGATGGCAAGAAGAAACCCTTCCTGATCGTTGAGTGCGATCCGCTCTCCCACCCGGATTGATGCGGCAAACGTCTCATCAACATCAAGGGTAATTGGTATCGGCCAGATTTCTCCATTTGGCAGCCGCATGGTGGAAATGACAGTCTGATATTCTTCTTGGGTAAGATATCCACAGAGAGGATAGAAACCTCTATTGAGTAGAAGTTCCAGGTCGCAGAGCTGCCTTGGCAAGAGGGCAAGAGATGTAAGGTCGAGGGCCTCCTGTCGCAGGGATTCTATACGTCTGAAGTGGACAAGCAGGCTTTCAGAATGTTGGTTGTACATATGATGTTTTACAATGTATATGAGATGATGAAGAAGTCATACAAAACAAAAAGCACTAAAGCCGCTTTTAGCATCACAAATATATTTGGGACTTAGGAAGCAAACGATCTCATAAGAGTCTTTCTCTCAATAAATGTGACAATACTTTATACAGATTTTCATTGCGAAGATTAAAGCGAAATTCAGTCTCTTTTAAATGAAGAAGGAATGTTTCTTTGGGGATCCCATTGAACTTCACAAGTCTTCGTTTAACAGAGCTCCAGAAAGACTCTATACCGTTATATGACGATTGCCATTTGCAAATTCGTTATTGCCATGATCGACTCTAAAATGCTTTGCATAGCCAACATCGACAAGTTCGTTATATCCACGCCAGCCGTCAGTATGCACTACACTGTCGATTGATATATGAAACTCTTATCACCTTGATAAGAGATGCTTTTAAGGCGTCAGGGACAATTTCAGTATATACTTTATCGTCTCGCTTGAAGATGCCAAAAACAATAGTTGTACTTCCAGCTCTTTGAGCTCTTTTTCCTCTAATCTGTCGAGGACCGAAGTACGATTCGTCGAGTTCGATAACTCCTTTAAAAAGCAGTTTTTTTACATTCCTGGACAATGCGCTTATGCAATTTCAGGAAAATTATGTTACTGCTTCTGACACTGATCCCTGTTAAGATGCAGTGTCAGAAGCAGTAAGATCTTGAGCAAAATACTTGAGAATTTCTCGGAATTTTCGCTCTGATATTTTGCTGCACTTTTGGTAACGATTTTTAAGACATCTTAGAAGTTTAATACATTTTTTGTGTTTTTTGCTTCCTAAGCCCCAAAACGAATAACACGATTTGCCTGTTTGCAGGAGCCGTTCTTGCCTGAAAAAGCAACTGATCATTGACTCGCTCCACATCGTGATTTGGCGCGAACGCCGCTGGGCTCATCTTTGTAACATCCGGTTTTGACCGGTTCACAATGGTAAGGCCACCCGCTTTAAGGGGCCATACTTACTGCTGAAGCTGCGAACATTGAGCCGGCGCTCGAGTTATCGAAAAACATCTTTGGCAATATCTGTTCCCTCTTTTGCGTCTTTCACGTAGTACGTTGCGCCAATCTCTTTGGCATACCCTGGGGTTAAGACGGCACCGCCAACCATGATCTTGCAGTTTGGCCGTTTTTGCTTGAGAAGCGTTATTGTCTCTTCCATACTCTTTAGGGTGGTTGTCATCAGGGCGCTTAATCCGACGAGGTTGCAGTCGTGCTGTTCAACGGCGGCGAGGATTTTCTCTGGCGCAACGTCACGGCCGAGGTCAATGACCGTGTAGCCATAATTTTCCAGCAGCACCTTTGCAATATTTTTGCCAATATCATGGATGTCGCCTTTGACCGTTGCGATAACGATCTTGCCCTTTGATACCGGCTGGACGTCGGAGGCGCTGATTGTATCGCGTATAACGGAAAAGGCCTCCTGGGCCGCGGCTGCCGATTGCAGGAGCTGGGGGAGAAAGATTTTGCCTGTCTCGAAGTTTGTACCCACCGAGTCAAGGGCGGGGATCAACTTTGCGTTCACGATGGCCATTGGCTCAAGATGTTCAAGCAGTCCTTTGGTGATCTCGGCGGCCTCTGCCTTCAGGCCTCTTGCAATGGCCTCGCAGATATCCATAGCCTGGCCGCTGGTTTTTGTCTCTGTTGTCGCTGACGGGGCAGCACTTTGCCCGGCGTATGTCTGGATATAGTGATCGGCGTTTTTGTCAATATTGGCAAGGAGCCGGTAGGCGCGAACGGCGCCGGTCATCTCGGCCGTATTTGGATTGATAATCGCCAGATCGAGCCCGGAGAGAAGGGCCATGGCCAGAAAGTTATGATTGATCAACCCGCGGTTGGGCAGACCAAAGGATATGTTGGAGACTCCAAGAACAGTGCGGACGCCGAGTCTTTCTTTGACCATTTTCACCGCAGTCAGGGTGTCCATGGCTGCGGCCTGCTCGGCGGATGCGGTCAGCGTCAGGCAGTCAATGATAATATCTCGACGGGGGATACCTATGTCCAGGGCCCTGTTACAGATCTTTTCTGCGATTGCAAAACGCTTCTCCACCGTTTTTGGGATACCCTCTTCATCGAGTGTCAGGCCGACAACGGCTGCGCCATATTTTTTGACCAGCGGTAGAATATGCTGCAGGGATTCTTCTTCACCGTTTACAGAATTGACGATTGCCTTGCCGTTATAGAGCCGCAGGGCCTCGGCCAGCACCTCTACACTGTTCGAGTCGAGTTGCAAGGGGACGTCGCAGACCTCCTGAATTCCAGAGATGACGGAGGCCATCGTCTGCCGTTCGTCAATACCGGGCATGCCGACATTGACATCGAGAATGTCGGCTCCTCCATCCAGCTGGGTCATCGCCTGGTTGATGATATAGCTCATGTTCTGGTCTTTGAGCGCCTGCTGAAATTTTTTCTTGCCGGTTGGGTTGATCCGCTCACCAATGATGCGTGGTTGATCGTAGGTAACCACCTGGGTTGCAGAACAGACTGCAGGTGCGATAACCTGCTCGGGCCTCTGCGGTGTTCTGTTTTTACAACGACGGGCAAGTTCAGCAATATATTTCGGGCCGGTGCCGCAACAGCCACCGATGACTGATGCCCCCTGATCAATCAACAGTTCTATTTGTTCGGCAAAACTGTACTCATCAACGTTGTAGGTATTGGTCACCGGATCCGGGAGTCCGGCATTGGGCTTGACAATCAGCGGCAGATTGGTCCAGCGCGCAAGCTCTGCAAGGATCGGCGCAAGCTGGTCAGGACCAAGCGAACAGTTGAGGCCAATCGCCGCAACCCCAAGCCCACCGATGGTCAGTGCCATGATTGCGGGGCTGGTGCCGGTGAATGTCCTGCCATTTTCCTCAAAGGTCATCGTGCAGAGAACCGGTAGATCGCTGTGTTCCCTGGCGGCAAGGACAGCGGCCTTTATCTCCCGCAGATCGGTCATGGTTTCAATGACAATCAAATCTGCACCATCTCGTCCGGCAACGACGATCTCGCGAAAGATATCATATGCCTCTTCAAAGGGAAGGTTGCCCATTGGTTCGAGCAGCTGACCGATTGGACCGATATCAAGTGCCACCAGCCCTTCGCTTCCAGAACACGCCTTGCGGGCGTTGGCGATCGATGCCCGGACAACCTCCTGTGTCGAGTACGGGCTTTCCGCGAGTTTATAACGATTTGCGCCAAAGGTATTACTGTAGACGATATCTGACCCGGCCTCTATGTAGGAACGGTGGATCCGCACAACTTCATCGGCATGATCTATCGACCAGAGTTCCGGAGTCTCACCGGGTTGCAGTCCCGCCTGCTGGAGCAGGGTGCCAAAGGCGCCATCAAGTATGATAATTTTTTTTCGCAGTAATGTTTCAAGAGTCACAACGGCTTCCTCTCAGACGGAACATACATGTCTCGTGCAGGTTACATTCACGACAGCTGCGCCGCTTTCGGGAAAAGGGTTTTTCCGATAAACCGATGATTGCGGATACCGATTTCTCGGGGACCATAATACTGTTTGTTGTCACCGTCAGCCCTATTTTTTTGGGGGCATCGAGAATATTGAGGAATTCTTTCTGGATGGATATCGGCAGGTCTCCATAGCCGGGGCTGTATCTGCTCGTCTGATAGAGGAGCGGTAACCTGTTTTTGATCTCTTCTGCAACGGCATCACACACCTGTTCGATGGCTGTGTTTGCGGCGCTGTTGGCGATCGCAGCCTCTGCCATGTCGAAGAACTGTAGTTTTTTTAAAAAACGATCGGTATCGGCGGCAAGTGTTGCTGCCATAAGGACTGCCCGTTTGCAGCCTTTGAGATGCCTGTAAATGTCGTTTCCGGGAAGAAAGAGCTTGCCATCTTCGAGCTGGACTCCTCCGCTGACCGGAGTGATCCGGAATAAACGGTAGATATGGCGAGGCCGTATAACGCGAAGAAGTTTTTTTTCCACTTTCTTGACAAGGCTCGCCGTTGCTGTATCGGGCTGACTGGAGCCGTAGCCAAGATAGCGATAGATCTCGCGATGATTGATTGAGGATAATTCGAGCACGTTAGACCAAGCTGGTTTTCCGTTATACAAACCTGTATCAGGCTATAATGTTTTTGATGCTCCCGGCAATTTTTCTGGCGATATAGGGATTATTCATCGTGTAGAGATGAATCCCATCAACCCCGTTGGCGACAAGGTCAATGATCTGGTTCACAGCATAGGCAATGCCGGCATCGCGCAGGGCCTCGTTGTTATATTCAAAACGTTTCATGGTCTTGGAAAATTTTGCCGGTAGACTTACCCCGCATAGAGAGACCATTCTTTCAATTTGCTTCTTATTGACAACCGGCATAATTCCGGCCTGGATGGGGACAGTGATGCCGGCAATTCTTGTCTTTTCTATAAAGGAGTAGAAGAGGTTGTTGTCAAAGAAGAGTTGTGAAATCAGATGATCAACTCCCGCATCCACCTTTTGCTTGAGAAAATGAATGTCATTGATGGCATTTTCAGATTCCAGATGGCCCTCCGGATAGCAGGCGCCGCTGATTGAAAAATCGCCTTTTTCCTTGATATATTCAACCAGTTCACTTGCATAATGAAAATCACCTTGTCTTTGAATATCCGGGTTAATATCACCACGGAGGGCAAGGATATTGGTGATTTTTTCCTTTTTCAAGGATTCCAGAACAGTATCCACATCCTTCTTGCTGGAGTTTATACAGGTGAGATGCGCAAGAGAGTTGATATTGTATCTTTTTTTTATAAAAGACGCGATTTCGCAGGTGGTGTTATCGGCCGCATTGCCTCCGGCACCGTAGGTTACGCTGATGAAATCCGGCTGTAAATCGCTGAGTTCGGCCAGGGTATCATAGATCGTTGTAATCGAGCTGTTTTTTTTCGGCGGAAAGACCTCAAAAGAAAAAACCTTTTTGTGCGTAAATAATTCTTTGATTGTCATGTCCTGTATCCATCGTTTGTCAAGGTGTCGGGCTGTCTTCTGAAGACACACCCAGGATGCGGTTGATGGCACGAAACGATCGTATCAAGCCGACGAGTGATGACCCGGAAGAAATTATGCTCTCCTGATTGTACATGATCTCTGCAGGTATTTACATCGATAATTGAACCGATAGAGGAGCCACTGGTCTGGATTATATTCAAATTACAGGGCTTTTTAAACAGATCGTTGTGAATGTTTTTGTTTTAACATTCTGTTGTATTCTGTTTTACAGGTTCCTTTCCGTTGAGACGAAAATTTCTTCTTTACTCACGGCCTCCGCCTTGATCCGATCAAGAAGTTCTGCCAGAACGGATTTTATATTCTCCCGGATATCCCCTGCAACAACGATGTAGAGCAGATCATCACCGGGCTGAAAGGTTCCCGAACAGGCTTCTATGACGATCTCAAAAATTCCTGTTTTGTGCAGGTATTCCTGGCGCAGTGCTTCGACTTTTTGCTGATCTGCAAGCACCTTCAGGGCCTTGACCTCTCTCTTGCCCTTGCGGGACCAGTTACGAACGACCCCGTTATGTACGAGGATCATTCCCACATTGTCTGTAAATTGAGGATGACTTTTCAGTTGTTGAATTGTTGCTGTAATGTCCATTGTCATGTCTCCTGATAGAAAATGCCTGGGCTAAGCCGGATCCAAACAGAGCTTTGAGTATTGCCGAAACCCGAGAGCAGACTTTCGGGGGCGGTTTTTATGATCATCCGCTTCTATCTCTGTATAACCCTGGTGGTACGACTCTGTTCCCCTGCTGTATTGTTGAGATATGGCCTGTTTTTCCTGGTGCCGACGAGCGTGGGTACGGGGATTTTTTTCTGTCGCGTTCTTGTTGTCATTGTTTGTGGGGATACGGTGTTATGGGGGAGATGGAGTTTTTGATTGGTGTAGATTTGTGCCTTATGGTCGAGGTTGTTGAGCCTCAAGAGGCTTTTCAGTGAAATTCCATAGCGTTTGGCGATGCCGATGGCCGTCTCTCCCCTTCGTACCTCGTGTATCGCTTGCTGTCTCTGCCGTTTATAGAGTAGAGAGGCAGGAATATGAGCCATTTTTTGTCGTATTCCTGGATCTGCCGGCAGTCGTAGACTATACCCTCGGGGCAGATATCTTTCACCGCGAATTGTTGCACTCTTCAAGGCTGGATTCAAGAGGCAGAGTCTTTCTTTTGTCAGCCCCAGATAGCGGCTGAGTTTGCCAAGATCGACAAATGCCGGGAGCTTCAGCGAGATTGTCTTCTCTGGGGTATTGATCTTCAGGACTTTTTCAAGCTTTTTGGCAATCGCTCGTGCCGCCAGAAATTCAGAGTAAAAGTTTTTTGAGGCAAATTTGAAATACCCTTTTCGGTAGTTCTTGAAAATCTCTGTGTAACTGCCATATTCCTTACGGGCCCGCAACATACCGGAAAGGCCATAGTTATAGGAGGTAATGGCGAGAGGCCAGCTGCCGAGTCTTTGATAACTTTTTTTCAGATATTTGGCGGCGGCATGGGTTGCAAGTATCGGATCACGTCGCTCATCAATACCACGATCTATTCGGAGGTATTTCTTGCCGGTACCACGGGTGAACTGCCATATTCCGGCTGCCCCCTGTTTTGAATGTGCCTGGAGGTTGAAAGAGGACTCAACATGTGCCAGATAGACAAGGTCTTCGGGGAGTCCGTATTCTCGAAAGATCCTTTTCATCTCGGCAAGATAGGCGCCAGAAGCTATGACCCCTTCAACAAAACGATCCTTTTGCCCTCTCTGGCTGCGGACGTTTTGGGCGGCTCGTTGCATAGCTCTCTTGGCCGATTTACCGCTGAAACGGGCTGCCACCCTTTTTTCAAGAGGAGTCGAAGGCGCCTGTCTCGAGAGCCTGTACAGAATTCCTTCATATTTTTTGATGACCTGTTTCTGTGCCAGTGCATTGATTTTCTGTATGCCTGGCAGCAGCGGATCGACGAGCTCTACTACTGTGTAGACGATTGACAGATCGTTGGCATCGTGAATAACGGCTTGTTGAATCGAATATTTTGTGTATATATCTTCCCAGAATTTAATATTCTTTTCTATCTCAGGATAACGTGGAAACAGCTCTGCTGCAGCTTTTTGCGGCTGTAGAAGGCAAGGGAACAGCAGCAGCGTAAGCAGAATAATTCTTGATCTGTGTATCTGTAAAAACGGCATAAAGATGCGTATTGGTTTTATTCTTGGACAACGGGGTAACATATCCCGGCTGTCGCACAGGGGGTGGGCTGAAAACTGCAGCCGAGGGTCTACCCAAAATCGGTGTACAAGCGAAGAACCCTGCCGACAAACACGATTTTTCCCGGGATACCCAGAATATGTTGATCCTGTGCAGCCGTCTCTTTATAGCACAAGATAGGGCGTAGAGAAATACGAATCTTGCAGACTGGAGCCTTGTCCATATCTCAGGTCTTTCTTCTTTGTACCGTGGAGGTTTTTGTTCATGATGTATACTCCGATATTGGCAACACTGGGCTATGTCTTGTCCGAGGATGGGAAAAGGGTTCTTCTGGTGCACAGAAACAAGAGGCAGAATGACCAGCATCTGGGCAAATATAACGGTCTTGGCGGCAAGATGCTGGCCAGTGAAGATGCCTTGACCTGCCTGAGGAGAGAGATTCGGGAAGAGGCCAATATCGAGTGTCGTGATGTCGAGCTGCGGGGCACGATTAACTGGACTGGTTTTGGTCCTGAGGGAGAAGACTGGTTCTGTTTCCTGTTTCTCATTACACGCTACGAAGGAACACCGCTGCAAGCGAACGAAGAGGGGGATCTGGTCTGGATCGAACTGGAGAGACTCGCCGAGTTACCGATGTGGGAGGGGGATCGTTTTTTTCTGCCGCTGATTTTTGATGGTAATCCCAAGGTGTTTTACGGTTATATGCCGTATGAGTCGAATGTTCCGGTTGCCTGGAACTACACTCGGATATGATAGGTGTTGCAGCACTGGGAGGCCGTGGTATAGTTCTCTTCATAGACGAGAGGTTGGCTGCGGAGAGCGAGGTTTTTTCCGGTTTCATTTTGGCGGCCAGGTTTTTTTTGAATTTGATAGGGAGGTTTTTCTGTGGAAAAAGATATGGAGATACAGCGGCTTGAGGAGTTTGTTCAGAAACTGTTGACGCGTTTTTCCGAATTACAGCAAGAAAAGAACGGGCTTTTGCTTCAGCTCGGCAAACTCGAGGCGCGTGTCGAGGAGCTGGAGGCGGGTTTGGCCTCACAGGAAACGGAGCGCACGGAAATAAGCAGGCGTGTTGGCCGACTGGTTGAACAGATTGTCGATTGGGAGGAGTCTTTGGCCGCTGATTCGGAAAAGGTGACCGACGCTGAGAGTAGCCGTGTGCAGAAGGATCTTTTTGCCGATTAGCGGAAAGAAGAGGTCGGAAACTGTTTTGTCAGGGTTCCCAAGGTTGATATTTGTCGAGCAATCCTTGTAACCGGTGTCTTATGGGAAATGTAGAGCGTTTGGTTGAATTTGAGCTTTTAGGGCATCAGTATCAGTTTTATACCGATGTCTCTGATGAAGATGTAAACGCGATACTGGCTGTTGTTCGTGAGCTTATGGAATCCGGAGATTCCACAGGCGCGGGAACCGTCGCCACGGGCAAAAAGGCTGTACTTGCCTGTTTGATTCTTGCCTCGCGATATATTGCCCTGCAACGTGAATATGCCGATTATAAAAATACCTCAAGGGAGCGAATTCTCCGTCTGGGCAATGAGATAGAGAAGAAGATACGCTCAGATTCAACGAACTGAGCGCGAATCTGTTTCGGTTTTGGGTAAAATGTGGTAGTGTTTGTGCTGTACAGTCTGGCCGCTGGGCCGGCAGATTGAAAAATTTAACCTGGGTATCCCTGCGCCGTTGGTGATTATTTGAATGTGTTGAGCCAACTCCCAAAAAAAGGGTACCTCCGCTTGTGGTGTGGGGAGAACCCGCTGGGGTAGACCTGAAACCATTATGAGGATGCCCACCTATTATATAGGTTTAATATGACGGATAACACGGCGGTGTGGGGACTTCCTGGTCATTGTTTGTCGGTTCTGGCGGTACATTTTTAGGGCTTGTCGTAAGAGTTCTTGTGGTGTCTGAGATGGTGGAAGAGGCTTTTGTATTGTCGGTGCCTTGCCGGACGATAATATTTGAGTCCATCTTGTTTTTTACTATCCGAAAGCTTGTTGAGAAAATGGGGCTTCGGTTCAACATATAACAGAAGGGACAAAAGGGTAACATCAGCATAGTGGTGCATTATACGAGCTAAGGTTTAAGAGAATCGGGAATCCTCTTTGAGTATAGATTGGATGCGATAGCCTGTTACTGTTTGAGGCAGTTTTGTTCAAGAGAACCGGCTGCAGATGGCGTGTCCGGCGCGATGCTTTGAATGAGGCGAAGAGAGCCGCAAAAACAGGGACAACAGCCAGGAGTCACATGTTTTGTGTCGCCTGGTCTCCTCGAGAGAGTGTTTTCTTTTGGCGGCAGGTGGGTATTGTCGTTCAGAACGCTGGGGTTTTGCGTTACGTCAAAAAAAGATGCGCGGCCTTCTCAGGATTTTTGTCGGATGACGTCATACAGCGTTTGCCTGTGCTGGAGACAGTTGCGGCACTTTTTCTGGGCAACGCTTTTTCTCGCTGGTTTTGTCGATCTTTTCCTGCCCGACAGCTTTTTTTGATTTTTCCGCCCGTATTGTTCCATTGCTGAGTTAGTCTTCAACGACAGGACTGCTCGATGGATTTTCTAACTCACTCCTCTTGGTATATCGCGTATGGCCTTGTGGCCGGTCTTTTTCTCGGCTTTCTGCTGAGAAAATTTCTTGTTGACAGTAACCAGAAAAGCGTCAAAAAGCAGAGCAGTCAGATTATAGAGAGTGCCATCGTAGAGGCCGAACAGCTGAAAAAAGAGGCGCTGTTAAAGAGTCGTGAGGACGCCTATAAACTGAAACAGTCCCTGAACGAGGAGCTTGAGGTCGAGCGCGAAGAGATAAAAGATGAAAAACGGCAGCTCAAACGCAAACGGGAGAGCCTGAAGCAGGAGTGGCAGAGCTTTGAGAAAAAACAGAACGAGTATGCACAAAAGAGCGAGCGGCTGAAAAAAATTGAACAGGATTGTCAGAAAAAGCATAAGGAGGCAGGAGAACTTCTTGAAAAGAAGAGATTTGAATTAGCCAAGATCGCCGGTATAGGGCAGGATGAGGCCAAAAGGCTGCTTATGGAGTCTCTTGAGAGTGAAGCGAGAATGGAGGCTGCCAAAAGCCTGGCCCGTATAGAAAACGAGATGCGGATGGAGGCTGACCGAAAGGGCAAGAATATATTGGCTCTGGCCATCTCCCGCTATGCCGGTGACTATGTCGCAGACCGTACCGTATCGGTTGTGCCTCTCCCTAATGAGGAGATGAAGGGGCGTATCATTGGCCGTGAGGGACGTAATATCAGGGCCATTGAGGCAGCAACAGGAATAGACATCATTATTGATGACACCCCGGAAGCGGTCATTCTCTCAGGTTTTAATCCGGTACGACGGGAAATCGCCAGACTGGCGCTTCTAGAGCTTATCAACGACGGTAGAATCCATCCCGGTCGCATCGAAGAGGTGGTGGCGAAGGTTACCCGAGAGCTTGAAGTTACGATGCGAGAGGCTGGAGAGCAGGCCACATTTGATGTTGGGGCCCATGGTGTACACCTTGAGCTTATTAAACTGCTTGGCCGCCTCAAATATCGAACCAGTTACGGGCAGAATATGCTCCAGCATTCCCTTGAGGTCTCTTTTCTTTGTGGCGTGATGGCCGCCGAACTTGGGGTGGATGTCAAGGTGGCCAAGCGTGCCGGACTTTTACACGATATCGGCAAGGCTGTTGACCATGAGGTTGAAGGCTCTCACGCGGTAATTGGCCGGGATCTGGCAAAGAAATACGGTGAGCCGGATGAAGTGGTATATGCCATTGGCGCCCACCATGAAGATGATCCCCCGTTCAGTGTTATTGATGTTCTGGTCCAGTCTGCGGATGCCCTTTCCGGAGCCCGTCCCGGTGCCCGCAAGGAGATGTTGCAAACCTATGTAAACCGGTTGGAGGAGCTGGAAGAAATTGCCAACAGCTTTGAAGGTGTGGAAAAATCCTACGCTATTCAGGCCGGTCGGGATCTGCGCATTATCGTCGATGCCAATAAAATCAAGGACGAAGAAGTCACCCTGTTAAGTCAGGATATTGCCCGTTCCATTGAGTCAAAACTTACCTATCCTGGGCAGATCCGGGTTACTGTAATCCGGGAAACGCGTGTTGTGGAGTACGCCAAATAGGAAAAACTATAAACAGAAAGGGATATTGTGATGGACTCGTTTGCAGAAGAGGTGGCATTGATCGAGAGAGGTACCGTTGATTGTATCTCCCGCGAGGAACTGGTTAAAAAGTTGAAAACATCAAAGGAGAGTGGGCGCCCTTTGACGATCAAGGCCGGTTTTGATCCGACAGCACCAGACCTGCATCTGGGGCACACGGTGTTGATTCAAAAATTAAAACATTTTCAGGATCTGGGACATAATGTACACTTTCTTATCGGTGATTTTACCGGGATGATAGGGGATCCAACCGGCAAGTCAGAAACCAGAACGGCCCTCACCGTCGAAGAGGTCGCCGAGAATGCGCAGACGTACAAAGAGCAGGTCTTCAAGATACTTGATCCTGACAGGACACAAGTGGTGTTTAACAGTGCCTGGTGCAGTAAGCTCAGTTCCACCGATATGATCAGGCTGGCATCTGAGCTGACGGTGGCCCGGATGCTTGAAAGAGAAGACTTCAAAAATCGTTTTGAGACCGGCCGCCCGATATCAATTCACGAGTTTATGTACCCCCTTCTTCAGGGCTATGACTCGGTGGCCATGCAGGCTGATGTCGAGCTGGGGGGAACCGACCAGCTCTTTAACCTCCTGATGGGGCGCGATCTGCAACGTTCGAGAGGTCAAGAGCCGCAGGTGGTTATCACCATGCCGCTTCTTGAAGGGCTTGATGGCGTCAACAAGATGAGCAAGTCTCTGGGCAATTATATCGGTATTACTGATTCGGCTGTTGATATCTACGGCAAAGTCCTCTCTATTTCTGATCCGTTGATGTTTCGTTATTATGTCTTGCTCAGTGATCTGGACAGTGCTGAAATTGAGAGCTTGCAGCAGAAGGTGGAGACCGGAGAGCTGCACCCGAAGCGTGTCAAGCAGAAGCTGGCCCGGGAGCTGGCAGCCCGTTTTCACGACGAGCAGGCGGCAATTGAGGCTGAACGCGGTTTTGAAGCTGTGTTTGCCAGAGGCGGAGTCCCCGATGATATCCCTGAATATCTCTGCAATACTGACACTCCCATTGCCCTGCCCAATATATTGGTGGATGCCGGTCTTGTCGCCTCGACTTCAGAGGCGCGGCGGATGATTACGCAGGGTGCCGTTTCCATAGATGGACAGAAGGTCGACGACGTCGGCATGCTCCTGGAACCCGAAGGAGATCTTGTAATCAAGGTTGGGAAACGCAGGTTTTGCAGGGTTCTGTTGCACGGGACCTGAAAGCCTGAGTGAACCTTGGAGGTAAGAAACAAAGGGTGGCTTGAATAACCAGTCTTTCATCCGGCCGTTGGGGAGCCGAACCTTGTCGTATTATGCCTTGTTAAACGTTTTTCCAGGTGTCAAGTGCCGCGCTGTTTGCAGCGGGGGAGTGTATCTCTTGCAGCCTGCAGCGGGATGTTGTTTGGTTTTCTCGGGAGTCGAATATTAACCCGGATATTTCATCAGTTCAGGCGGTGTCAGGTTCGAAGTTTTTTGCATTACGGAATAGTAAACTCTATTTACTGCAAAAAGACTGAAGAAGATGGCGCCGTATGGACTGACCTTTGGTGAACACTTTGGATATTGTAACACTGTAATGTTCTCCGTGTCGTATATTGGAATATAAGCAATTTTTAAAAAATTGACACAATATTCATGAAATATCCGGGCTAACCGATATTCCTCGACGAAGAATGAACGTAAGAGTGGCAACCAGACTGAAAACAGATGAAAACGCGATCTGGAATGAGCTGCAAAACGTCTCTTCATTACGCTATGTTGCTGCACCGATATTGATTTTTAGAGCCGAAAAGGACGGCCTTATTCCCAAGAGGTGGGCATGTGGCGTTGAGTACAGGTTTAGGCTGTTCTTTTTCGGAATAATACCCATTGGTAAGCATGTTATACAACTGGTAGAACTCAACGAAGAGCGGAAAAGAATACGGTCAAATGAACACAGCTGGATCCTCAGATTGTGGATCCATACCATAAGGTTGCATAAAATAGACCACTGCAGTGTTGAGTACGTCGACGAAATCGAACTGGACGCGGGGATATTGACTGTGCCTGTGTACCTCTTTGCACTCTTTTTTTATCGTTACAGACAGTATCGATGGCGGAAACGCTGTATCAGTCTTTGGGGTTGAGCTGAGGGTTAAAATAGCCGAGTCCGAGGGCGGGGAAACGGTTTTTCAGTTTTTCAACCACCGTCTGAACGCCAAGATATCGTGTGGTATCTGGCAGTTGCAGAACCTTTGTATATTCTTCCGGGTCCATATTAAAATTACGCAGCTGGATGAAATCCGGACGGTGTTTGTCGAGAAGATGACAAAGGGCCTCAAATTCCGGCTCGCTGTCTGTAAATCCTGGAAAAACAAAATAGTTGAGAGACACGAATTTATTGTGTCTCTTCATCGTATCGATGGACTGCAGAACATCGGCAAAACTATAGCTGCGCTGGCGGTAGTAGCGGTTGTAATATTTTTCCTGCGCCGAGTTCAGACTGACCCTGATGCTGTCGAGTCCGGCCTTTGCCAGACGGTTTACCTGTTCGGGCCGGCTGGCATTTGAATTGAGGTTTATCGTTCCCCGCAAGGTCTTTTTGCGGATAGCGATAATGGCCTTTTCAATGGTTGTTGCCTGTAGAAGAGGTTCTCCTTCACAGCCCTGTCCAAAACTTACGATGGCCCTGGCGGCCTGGCGCAGGTGGCCGATGGCTATTTCGGTAATCTCGCCGATACGGGGGACGAATGGGATCCTCTCCTGGGTTGCCGGGCAGCATTGCGACTCCTGTAGAGAGATACAGCCAATACATCTGGCGTTACAGGTGGGGGAGGTTGGCAGCGGAGCCTCCCAGCGGTTGAGAAAAAAGTTTCTGGCAGCAGGGCAGCCATAGGTAAGACAGCATTTGCCGAGATGCTGAATCAAGCGGTTGTCCGGGCTTTGTCTGAGACGTTTTTGTGTCTTCTTATACACCGTCTGCCGGCTATATTGATTGCAGTCCTGGCGGTTATCAGGGTCGCTGCGGAAGGCGGTAACCCAGAAACGGCCTTCGGCCCAACCGACTGCTGTATAGGCAAAAAGAGGAAGTCTTTGGGCCCCGGATACCGATTGGTAGCCGCAGGAATACAGCGATGTATGGGCAGGGGCTATAAATGCAGCGACTGCCTGCAGAGGCTCCCCTTGCCGGTAGGGGTGTTCGGCGAGCAGCATCGGTTGATCGTCGGTCTCGCTCCATCCGACCGGGAGCCGGTCGGGAAGGCAGAATAACTCGCTGCCCTCCGGCAGTGGAATCAGCTCGCAGAACCGTGGACGATAGAACCTCCCATTGCCCATCCCGACCATTGCAAGCTCTGGAAATTCGCTGATATTGCCATTTTTATCGGCAAAAACCAGGCACGGGGTTGTCTTGGGATGCTGCATCTAGGGTCTAAGCGGCCGAAAAACAGAATCGACAACCCTGTAGATATCAAGGTCGTCACCAAAAACGTCCTGGATGCAAGGTTCCCGGATCAGGTCTTCGATGATGTACTGGGTAACATAGAGGCTCACCATATTGGGATCCTGGACAAGAGTCCTGATCGGTGCCACCTTGACTTGCAGATCGAAATCATCAAGGTTTTCCAGTTGGCTCAATTCTCTCTCCAGAAGCTCTTCGACCGCCTTGACAGAAGATGTTTCGATAACCTCCATTTTGATCAGCCGCTGGCTCAGTTGTAGCGCAAATTCGGAAGCATAGTCTTTGGCATAGTGAAACATCTTCTTCCGCTCTTGTTCGCGTTTTCGATCAATTCTGCGGATTGTTTTATCGGTCGTCCTGTTGGGACTTATGTTTACTTTGGCCATTCCGTGATCTCCGTGGGTAGTCATCCCGGACCTCAGGATGTGAAGAAATCAGTCCAATCGTGACATAGCTCTGTTATAATCTGAAAAGATAAATATGGAAACCTTGAAAAAGCTTTTTCAGTCAGACTCTTTCCCCGAGCCTCTGGTGGTTTCTTCTGGTTTTTATTCGACTGAGCCGGGAAACCGGCTTGATCTCCTTTTTCTGCTTTTAGGGGAAACATAAAAAAAATGTTGAATTTACTCTGTTTGTTATTTAATGTGCATAGTCGTGGTCTGATAGCAGGGTTTCTGTTTCCCTGTATCGTGGATCTGGTACCGGAAATGTCCGGGTCAGATTGATAACAGCAACTTTTTATTTCGATAAATAATCATATACTGGAGGTCTCTTCCATGAAACAGAACATCAAAAACATTCTGCCGGCGATTCTTGGTCTCTCAATGCTCGTTTTTACCGGATGTAGTTCCAAGACAGAAACCCCGGAGCCAGTAAAGGAAGTTGAAGTAAATGAAGAGGCTATAGGTGAAGTAGAATCACTTGAGAGCGAACCCCGAGGCATCAGTGAGGGACGAACCTCAGAGGGGATGTTGCCCGTTTATTTCGATTTTGATGCATCAAAAATAAAGTCTGATCAGGTGCCGCGGTTAGAGGTTAATGCTGATTTCTGTAAGGAAAATCCGGATCTCACCATCCGTATTGAGGGGAACTGTGACCCGCGGGGAACCAACGAATACAACATGGCCCTCGGCGAGAGACGTGCCTTGAGTGCCAAAAAGTATCTGGTCAATCTGGGTGTCAATGAAATGCGCTTGGAGACCATTAGCTACGGGGAAGAGAAAATGCTTGTTCTCGGGCACGATGAGCTTTCCTGGGCCCAGGACAGAAGAGATGATTTCGTTGTTGTTGAGTAAGGCACTGTGAATAAATGTTAATGGGGAAAGATATCGTGGGTAAGATGATTGTGCGGGTCTCTTTGACCCTGCTGCTGGTTTTTTGGGGTGTTCAGATCTCTGCAGCTGACCCTGGTAAGATGGGGGTTGTCAATGTCCAGAAGGTTATCGCCTTGTCCAGTGCTGGAAAGGCAGCCAAGACCCGTCTTGATGAAAAGCTGAAAGGTCTGCGCTCTTCGCTCAAGGAAAATGAAGATCGTGCTAAAGGTCTGCAGCAAGAAATTGAAAAAAAGAGCTCTGTCTGGAGTGAGGAGAAGAAGGCAGAGAAGATAAGAGAATTCCAAAAAATCAAGCGGGAGTTGAAGGCAAAGTCTGAAGACGCCAGTTTTGAGGTCAAGCAATTTCAGGATAAAGAGCTTGAGCCGATCTTGAAGACACTTGATGGGATTATTACTCAATACGGAAAGGATAACGGCTATGCCCTTCTCAGCGACTCGAGAGCCGGTTTTCTGTATGTTGATGAGGCGGTTGATGTGACCGATGAGATCATTAAGCTGTTGGATAAGGCCATGGCAAAATAGTTCTCGATAGCAGCATCTTTGCTGTTCTGGTTTTGAAAAAACGATGCGAGGCTGTTGCTTACGCATCGTTTTTTGTTTGTTCTCGAAAAAGACGCCTCGTCTCACATCCTGAGACGAAGGCGAATTCCCGATATGATTATCGGCCAATAGGCGGGAGAAAGTATGTCTGTCAGGAGTATGACTGGTTTTGGACGCGGAGAGATCGAGTCTGATGGCCGAACCTGGGTTGCCGAGATTCGTTGTGTGAATAATCGCTATCTTGATATGAAGATACGGCTCCCCAGGGAGTATGCCTCGCTCGAAGAGAAGATCCGCTCCAGGCTGGCTGCGGCATATGTTCGGGGGCGTGTGGAGTTACATCTTGGCGTTTCCGGCAATTCCGCTGGTGTCCGCAGGGTGACTATCAACAGCGGGCTGGCAGCTGAGTATCTGAGCGCAATGCAGTCGCTTGGCCAGCAGCTCGATTTGCCGGCAGATGTCAGTCTCAGAGACTTTCTTGCTCTCCCTGATGTCTTGAAGCAGGAGCAGGTCGAAGAAGATCTTTCGCAGGTCTGGCCCGTCGTTGAACGGGTGGTTGACCAGGCCATCGCCTCTTGTCTGGATATGCAGGTACAGGAAGGACGAGTCCTGGAAGAAGACCTCTTGTCGCGTCTGGCCTCTTTTACGGCAACCGTCGAACGTATTGAGCGACAGCTTCCCCTGCTTCTTGAAGAGCGGCAGAACGGCTTGACCGAACGGCTGAAAAAACTCCTCGATAATGTCCAGCTTGATCCGGCGAGGCTTGCCCAAGAGGTCGCCTTACTTGCCGATAAAACAGATGTTACCGAAGAAATTGTAAGATTACACAGTCATCTGGGCCAGTTTCATGGCTTTTTGGAAGAACAGGGCGGTGTCGGTCGTAAGCTGGATTTTTTGATTCAGGAGATCTTGCGTGAGGTGAATACCCTGGGTTCCAAAATTAACGATGCCTCGATAGCCCATCATACCGTTGAACTGAAAAGTGAACTGGAGAAGATCCGGGAACAGGTACAAAATATTGAATAACCGCTGTTTTGGCTGAATAGGTTTTTTTTCTTCACCTGGGACATATAAAGAGAGATACAATGCAATTATTAAATGTTGGTTATGGCAACACCGTTATGCTGGATCGGGTAATAGCTGTTGTGAATACAGGCTCTTCTCCGGCTCGTAAGCTCAAGGATGCCGCCAAAAAGGGGGGCAGGCTTATCGACGTTACAGAGGGAAGAAGGACCAGATCAATTATTGTCATGGATTCAAATCATGTTGTTCTCTCCTCGGTGCAGCCGGATACCATTGGTCAGAGAATGCAGGCCCTTCAGGCGGAATACCATCTGGCGGAATACCACAAAAGCGTAAAACCAGCCTAGGGAGGAATCCTATGTGTCAGGGCCGATTATTTGTGGTTTCAGCACCATCCGGTGCTGGAAAAACGACCTTGCTGAAGTCTATGATACAAACCCTGCCCAGGGTTGTCTTTTCGGTTTCTTATACGACCAGGCAACCGAGGCAAGGTGAAACGGACGGGGTTGATTATCACTTTGTTTCCAGATCGCAATTCGAAAAGAAAGTCGAGGAAGGTTTTTTCCTTGAGTATGCCGAGGTGCATGGATATTTTTATGGAACGAGCCTCGCTCTCACCAGAGATGCACTTGAACAAGGAGTTGATGTTGTTCTGGATATTGATGTCAAGGGCGCTGATATCGTTCGCGATCGGTCTGATTTTGATGCCGTTTTTGTTTTTATTGCCGCACCAAGCTTCCGTGACCTGGAAAACAGGCTCAGGGCCAGGGAGACTGAAAGCCAGGAGGATATTGACCGCAGGTTGAAAAATGCCAGAATAGAGATGCAGGCAGTAGAAAAGTACGAGTATCTGGTCGTCAACGTTGAGGTTGAAAAGGCGGCAGAGCTGCTCTCTGCGATCGTTGTCGCGGAACGGGCAAAGACCCGCCGATTTCCTTCTGGAGAGCCGATCACCGGCCTCTTGGAGCCATGAAAAAAAAACAGCCAGCGGCAGGATGGCGTTCCGGTGAAAAACGCATCCGTCTGAGCGATGATCTCTTGTGGGGAGTACATCCGGTCTATGAGGCCTTGCTGCAGGAAGCCGACAGATGTACCGAGATTTTGCTGGTAAAAGATAAACGGGGCAGCAAGATTGAAGAGATCATTGCCCTGGCAAGAGATGCCCGGATAAAATGTACCTTTGTCGATAGCCTCAAACTTGTCGGGGAGAGCAGTGCCTCGATCAGGCATCAGGGGGTTGTCGCCCGTCTGTCTGCGGTCCCCCTCTACGGTTTTGAGGCCTTCAGGCAGAAGATGGCCGCGCGTCTCAAGGCCCAACAACCGACACGGATTATGGTGCTTGATTCGTTGATGGATCCGCATAACGTCGGTGCCATCATCCGTTCGTCACTTGCCTCCGGGGCCGCTGGAGTGATTGTTACCCAAAGGCGTTCCGCCCCGCTCGGTGGCACGGTGGCAAAGGCCTCTTCAGGTGCCATATCCCATATCGATATCTGTCAGGTTCCCAATCTCTGTCAGGCCCTGCAGGCTCTCAAAGAAATTGGTTTCTGGATTTTTGGGGCGGTCACGGATACCGCTGCTGTTTCTCTCTACGATGCCGATCTCACTGTTCCTGCCTGCCTGGTGGTTGGAAGCGAGGGGAAAGGGATTCGGCCGATTATCAGGAAGGAGTGCGATTTTCTGATCTCTATTCCAATGGCAGGCAATCTCGACTCGTTGAACGGTTCGGTGGCCGCGGCTGTCATCCTCTTTGAGGCCCGGCGTCAGAATCTGTCTTGATGTCGGCGATGCTCCAGTGCAGTGTCTGACCTGCTGCAAAGGGCTGCAGATCCTTGTCTTGCCAAGGTACCTGCCAGGCTCTCTCTACCAGCCTGATCTGCTTTTCGGGGGGCTGGATTGCATATCTTTTCCGGGCGTTATCACTGACAAAGCCCTGCAGCTTTTCAAGTTTTCCGGCATCGGCAAAAAGTCCTGCCAGCATCGGCAGGGCAACCGGGGCAGAAAATATACCGGCCGCACAGCCGCAGCACTCCTTTTTGTGGCGGGGGTGGGGGGCTGAATCGGAGCCAAACAGCAGCCTGGGATGCCCTGAAAAGACCGCATCGCGCAGGGCCGCTCGATCTTCCGGCCTTTTGGCGATAGGCTTGCAAAAAAGATGCGGCTTGAGCAGACCGCCGGCCAGGTCATCTAAGGTAAGCAGCAGATGGTGCAGGGTGACTGTTGCCGATATATTTTCATATTTGTCCAAAAGTCGCAGGGCTGCTGCCGTTGTAATATGCTCCATAACGATATGCAGCTTCGTGTATTTCCTGGCAATGTTTTCATATACCGGGAGAAAATCTTTTTCCCTGTCCATAACAAAGCCATTGGCTTCTCCATGGACAAGCAGGGGAATCCGCAACTCTTCCATCATGCCGAGTGTTGTCTCTATCTGTGTAAAGTCGCTGACTCCGTTTTCACTCTGCGTCGTGATACCGGCGGGATAGAGCTTTATCCCAATGATCTCCCCTCTTGCCTCAACGAGCTCTGCCTCGCTGTACGGGCGAAAAAACAGGGTCATATAGGGGGTGAACGAGGAGGGGGCAAGAGCCCTTTCTATCGTCTTTTTGTAGTTTCTGAGCTTTTGCAGGCTGTCGATCGGAGATATCAGGTTCGGCATTATCACCGCCCCGGCAAAAGGCGCAGCGGAGTATGGAACAACCTGCTTGAGCAGCTCTCCTTCCCTGAGGTGCAGATGCATATCCAGCGGAGATTTGAGGCGTATTTGCATCGTAATGGCCTTTGCTGTCTTCGTTATCGGTCTCGACCAGGGTATGATGCCGTTTCACCCTGATGCGCGTCGAGTTTACGAGTCCGGTTGACTGCTGGTAACGTTTATCGGCTTAGCTGAATCCCAGAGAACCAAAAACAGCAGCGATTATAATTGCTAAACATAAGATTCCTAACGCGATATTGAGCAGCTGCAAACCAATTGCTACAGCCCCTAACAATGCTGCACAAAACGAAACCCTTTTATCTTCCCTTTGTATAAATGAGACGATTGCTGAAACAATAGCAATAAAGCCCAAAGATATCGTAGTGATGTTGATAATATCATCTTTCAGATACACCCTTTCGGGAGGCGTTTTCACCGTTTTGTCTCTTTTGATTTTTAAGACAACCTTATCTTTTATGCGTATGGTTTTTTCTGCAACGGTCTCTTCAGGAGAGGGGGCGGTCGTAAATGGCCCTGCCCAGTAATGAAAGAGAGCTGTGCCGAAGGCAATGCAACCAAATAAGACCCCAACGATCCCAAATTTTCGTCTGTAAGCTCTCTCTTTTATCGGGGAATCAGTCATATCTCACTCTCTAGCCTTGCTTTTTTTCTGAAAGCTTCGCCTGTAAGAGTTTGCCAAGACTACCCATCGCAGCCTTTTCTGGCGCCTGCCGTTCTTTTGCGATAAAATCCTTGTAGATCCGTTGTTCACGCTCCTGCTCGCTCGCCTCTGAAACGTAGTCGGAAGGCACAAGACTCATTTTTCTCTCTGTCATATTGAGTTGTTCTACCCTGACCTCAATGGACTGTCCTTCATCAAGAACCTCGCTCGGATGATGGATTCGCTTGCCTCCCCCCAGTTTCGATATATGTACCAAGCCGTCAATCCCCGGTTCGAGAGTTACGAAGGCACCGAATTGGCTCAGACGGGCAACCGTTCCGGTATGAAGAGATCCCTCCGGATACGTTTCCCGGACCTTTTCGAATGGATCCTTCTGGGTCGCCTTGTAACTGAGGGAAATCCTCTCCTTCTGCCAATCAATCTCTTTCACCAGCACCTCAACCTGTTGGCCGATCGAGAAATATTCATCAATCTTGTCGATACGACTCCAACCAATTTCCGAAATTGGAATGAGCCCATCTACACCTCCGATATCGACAAAGGCCCCAAAGTCACGGATCGAAGTGATCGTTCCCGATATTGTCTGACCTTCTTCGAGCTGTTCTTTGAGTTTTTCTTTTTGTCGCTCTCGTTCTTCTTCCTGAATGGCTCTGGCTGAGAGTACGATGTTTCTTCCGTTCTCGCTGAAACGGGTGATCAGAAATGTCATTCTGCTGCCGAGATATTCTTTGGCCGCGTCATCCACGCGGCGTACCCCCATCTGCGAATAGGGACAGAAGCCGCGCACATTACCACCAAGGCGTATTTCAAAACCTCCCTTGATCTCTGCCTTGACCATCCCCTCAACAGGGATCCGTGCCCGGAAGGCCTCTTCAAGATGAGCTGTGGAAGAGCCGGAGCCGAGTGTGGTGGTAAAAATCTGCTCGGCCCTTTTTGTTTGCAGGAAATAGACGTCAAGACGGTCTCCAACCTGATGGGTGAAGTTCCCTTCATCGTCTTTGATCTCGGCACTTTCAAGTATCCCCTCGCTTTTACTGCCAACATCGAGAAAGCTCACTTCGTTGTCTATCCCAACAATGGTGGCGGTAATTTTTTGTCCAGGGCTCAATTTTTGCAAGCGTTTTTGGGGGGCTGCGGCAAAGAGTTCTGCAAAACTGCCTTCCTTGTTTTCTGTCATAACGGTTCAATTCCTTCTTCTTGTTTGAGCTGTTCCTTTTCTTTTTAGTATCTCGGGTGTCCAGATGGGACTGTGTCTTTTTTGCGGAAATCTCCATCCCGTTGGAGATCAGATATCTCTAAGGAATTATTCTTGTTCTCTCTTGTTCTATGATTTCAACACCCTCTGGTGGCACAAAGGAGAAGAGTTGTTCCAGCTTTTCGGGTGTGGTATTTTCAAGGGCATTGGCAACAATGTTGCTCAGATTCAGTACGGTAAGCGTTCCGAAATGATCCCGGATTGTAATCCGCTGCAGAAGAGAGTCATCGGTCACCCAGAGATGGATATCCTGCACCTGTGAGTGGGGTACGAGCGGAACCAGTTGTATTACCGAAACATTATCACTGCTTTCTGTATGAAAATCGGCCTCTGCCGGCAGGATATCAAAACCATCCTTGAGCTTGGCACTTCCAGAAAAAAACGAGTAGGTCATCTCTTTTTCAAGGCTTTCAGCCGGAGAGATAATCATCTGATTGAGTTCTGCAAAGTACATAATAAATTGTATGCCATCGCTCAAGAGAACCTGTTTGTTGGGCAGAGAATAGTCCCAGCGCATCCTGTTGTGGTCTGCGCCTTTGACGAAGAAGGCCTCTCCGGAGCCCTGACGCCTGCCTCCCGTTGTCTCTCCTCGGGTGTCCTGAAAAAACTCAAAGGAGAGACTCTGCATCTGGTCGTACCTGGCCTGCAGGCGCCGGGCAATGTCCTGCGGTGACTCAGGAGTCTGTGCAAAGGCTGGTGCCTGCTGGACGAGCAAAAGGAAAAAGAGGCTGGCCAGACAGTTGGTGAAAAACATCCTCTGGTGTCGTTTCATCGCAAGATCCCTTGGTTTCAAAAACTGTGAAAAAGAAGAGGAAAATTCATACAGTGTCTTCCATAGATTTTTAGAAAATGCAGGGTACAATGTGTCCTGTAGGTTCTCTATCTCGAGCCCTGGAGACAAACGATCTTTGGGCTGTATACTCTTTTGGGCTTCTGTTTTCTTTGACCTTTGGTTGTCTGTTTTTCTGCATTATACTTTTTGCAGTTGTACCGGGCGATTAAAAATGATGTCGGCCACCTTCTGTGCAGCAGGGCTCAAGTCGGTCACAAAATAGTTATTGTCTTTGGGGTTGTGTCCGCGGACAGGTTCGACGACCGCAGAGCTGGCAAGACGTTGGTACAGGTGTTGCGCGGTGGTCTGTGACGAGCTGACAAGATGCACTCTTCTGCCGATCCTGTGCTGGATAAGCTCGCTGAGCAGCGGATAATGGGTGCAGCCGAGAACCAGGGTATCGACCCGTTGCTGCTTCAGTGAAGCCAGGTAGCGGCGCAGAATCATCTTCGTTTCACGTTTCTTGAGCCAGCCCTCTTCAACGAGTGGTACCAGGAGCGGGCAGGCCTTTGCGAAGACTTTATAACTTGCATTTCTTTTTTGAATCAATGTGGTATAGATGCCGCTGTTTACTGTCGCCCGGGTGCCGATGATACCTATCCTGCCGCTGGCGGTCTTTTCTACGGCCTGATTCACGGCGGGGGTGATTACCTCAAAGACAGGGACGTCAAATTGATTTTGCAGTCTTTTGACGGCAACACTTGAGGCTGAGTTGCAGGCAATGACGATCAGTTTTGCCCCGTTTTCGATGAGAAATTTCCCGTTCTCCACAGAGTAGGCCTCAATGGCTTCGGGGCTTTTGGAACCATAGGGAGATCTCGCCAGATCGCCCAGGTAGACAAGAGGGTGGTTGGGGAGCAGCTCTTCTACGGCCTTGGCAACCGTCATACCTCCGACACCTGAATCAAAAATGCCTATCATAATTGGCTATTATTACTCTATTGGGGCCTTTATCTTTGTAAAAAACACAGAAAACAGAACCCCTGACAGGCCCGTTGACCCTTGAATCGTTGAGTACCGTATTTTCTCAGGCTTGGAAAGACGTCTACGGGGCCTGTATCTGGATAGTACAATACAGTGTAAGTCCAACTAAAAAGACAAGAATAGCAGAAAAGACCAGAAACAACAAGCGAAGATCTCTTACTGAATTTGGCACGGTAGATGGGCTTGTTTTTTGAGATGTTGACAGGCTATAGCTTCGGCATTACATTTGCCACGTTTTTTACAAAGGTTCTTTCGCTTTTCTATGGTGTTTTTTTCTGCGGCCAGGGTGGTCGTTGGTTTTTAGGTTGTAACAAAGGGGTACGAAATGCCAGTCTACGAATATGAATGCAAGAGCTGTCAAAAGGTTTTTGAAGTACAGCAGAAGATGACAGAGGCTCCGCTGGCCGCCTGTCCGCAATGTGACGGCGCCGTGACCAAGTTGATGTCAATGAATTCTTTTCAGCTCAAGGGGGGTGGTTGGTACGCTGATGGATACAGTAAGGCGTCAAAAGCTCCCCAGACCTGTAAGCCGGAAGGGGGCTGTGCCGGCTGTCCTGCATCCTCCTCCGGATCTGCCTGAGCCTGCTTCACAGCATTGTCTCCGGGGTTCATTTTCTGCCTTTTTCCGATCGTTGTAGGCGTGTTGTTGTGCAGCGGGTCTCCACTGGGGGCTCTTGGCCTTGTCTGTCGGTCTTGAGGGGTTACTCCTTCTTGATAATCGCCATTGCATCACCATAGGAGAAAAAGCGGTAGCCGTTCTGGATGGCCTCTTGATAGCTCTGCAGCAATGTACTGCGGCCGCAGAGAGCCGAAACAAGAAAGAGAAGAGAGGATTTGGGCAGGTGAAAATTGGTAATCAGGTTATCTACGACCTGGAATGCAAAGCCCGGATAGATATAGAGATCACACCAGCCCTCAATAGGCTGGATACCTGAGCCTTTGTTGGCTGCGTATTCCAGGGCCCGGGCTGACGTTGTCCCTACGGCCCACACCCTGCCGCCTTTTTTTTGGGCGGCCTTGATCTTGTTTACCGTGTTCCGGCTGACCTGCAGATATTCACTGTGCATTGTATGGGCGCGTATGTCTGTAACCCGTACCGGAGCGAATGTCCCGTGTCCTACATGCAGGGTGATCTCTGCCGTTTCAACCCCTTTTTCCTGCAGATGTTTCAAGAGCTTTCTGGTAAAATGCAGACCAGCGGTTGGCGCTGCAACGGCACCTGTTGTTGTCGCATATACCGTCTGATAGCGTTGTCGATCTTCGGCGGTGGTTCCCTGTCTGCGCTGTATATAGGGGGGGAGCGGTACTTCTCCGGCCCTTTCAAGACAGGCTCTCAATCCCAGCTCTTTGTCAAAATGGAGTTGAAAAAGAGCCATACCTCCACCCTGTAGCTCAAGAACGCGACAGGAAATTGTCTCGTTGATAGAGAGAGAAGCCCCTGCCTTGGGGGCGATTGATGATTTAAAGAGACCTTTTACCCGGGCCGTATTGGCGTGGATTGGATCAATCTGCGGGAATTCGAGCAGGAAGACCTCAATCTTTCCCCCTGTCTCTTTTGTACCAGTCAATCGTGCCGGAAAAACCTTTGTGTTGTTTATAACCAGGATATCGTTTGGACGAAAATATTCCTCTATGTCCGAGAACAGACGGTGTTCCCGCTTGCCGTCTCTGGTGTGGAGCACCATCAGACGGGAAGAGTCCCGCCTTGTTGCCGGATGCTGCGCGATGGCACAGGCAGGGAGGTCATAATGGTAGGCCGCCAGAGTAAGATCTTCTTGTGTTCTTTTCATGGGTACTCTTTTTCTGTTGGATGCCTCGAGGGCAAACCTGTATCGAAAGATCTTGTCCATACCATGTCTTGGGGACAACCCGCAAGGGAATTGGTCTGCAGGTCAGGAGAATGCTGACGCGCTTTGTCAGCCCTTTTCTTTTTTTGAATACAGCTCCGTTATGTGCAGCCGACAGCGGAAAATCGGCAAAGAGAGCGGCTGATCTCCAGCAAAACTGAAGTCAATCTTGACCTGGCAGAGAAAATCTAATACTTATTCCTCTATCTGTCGGGTTAACATGGCTGCTGCAGTTGCAGGAAATCGTCGATTTCAGAGATATGGTACCACCGTGAACACAGAGAGAATGCTCGGCTATCCTGTTGTGAGGATCAAAGGTGGAACCGCGCAGCAGAGACAGCTTTTTACCAGAGAGCTGCTGGCTGCACTCAGGGCAATGTCCCTTTCGGTCTGGCTTGCGGATCCTGGCTTTTCGGCGCCTTCTGCGGTATGGAAAAAAGCCCTGCAGCACGACCTTGTCATCGTCGATGAGCTGCCCGGCTATGTCGTCCATACCATTTCCGTTGCCTCTGATTCCGGCATCCCCAAGGGTGATGATTTATTCTGGACGCCAGATGGGGAGATAGAGGTAATCGCAGGACAGCTGCTTTCCAGGCTGCATCGTATAGCCGGCCGCGAGCCGCTGTGGGCCTGCGTGCTCATCGGCGGCAGGAGCTCGAGAATGGGCAGAGCGAAACATCTGCTGACTACCGAGAATGGACAGAGCTGGCTTGAAAACACTGTTTCTCGTCTGAAGCCTTTTGTTGACGGGCTTGTCATTGCTGGTGAGGGGGTGATTCCAGAACGTTTGCGGGCCATACCACATATTCCGGATCTGCCGAAGGTGGGAGGACCCATCTCAGGCCTCTTGTCGGCGATGCGCTGGCAGCCTCAGCTGAGCTGGCTGCTGGTCGCATGCGATATGCCGTGTATCTCTTCTGCCGCTGTCGAGTGGCTTCTTTCCCTGCGGCGGGCCGGGGTCTGGGGGCTTGTGCCGAAGCTTGCCGAGGGCAGCCATCTGGAGCCCCTCTTTGCCTGGTACAGCCCGCGATCGGCACAGCTTTTTGAGGCGCAGATGTTTTCTGAAAGCCTTCGTATTGCAGATATTGCCGCCAGCAATAAAATTGCTACACCATTGGTACCGGATAATCTGCGCGAATCTTGGAAAAATATTAATATTCCTGAACAGTTGCTTTCTATCTGCAGCTCTCGGTCAGAGGGCTGAGTATCCGCCTGTATCTTTTTGTTGTCAAGAGAGGAAGATGAAAGACATAGCAGCCAAGACATATGACGGACAGTGCCTGCAGGAGTTTTCTGTCTTGTATGAGCACCTGAAACCGTATTTTGTCTCGATAAAGACTGGTTGTCCGTATGAGAAAGAGAAGCTGGCAACCTTTCATCAGGCGAGCTTCTCATCGCTCAGCGACAGGGGAATGGAGCTTTTTCTGTCTGCCGGATATCGCCGCAACGGTGATTGTCTGTACTCTATGCAGTGTGAGGATTGTCAGGCCTGTATCCCTATCCGTTTGCAGCCCCGTCGCTTTCAGGCCAACCGCAATCAGAGACGCTGTATAAAAAGAAACAGTGATCTGGTCGTCGAACTGCTGCCGCTTCAGGTGAATGAAGAGAATCTCAGACTCTGCGACAAGTTCTTGACACGCCGCTATCCCAGAGAGAATAATACCGCAGCGGGCTATTTTCATGATTTTTTTTGTACCTCAACAACCTGTTGTGTTCAGGTGCAGTTTCGTTTTGAGAAAAGGCTGCTGGGAACCTCTGTCGTTGATGTCGGACGCAACTGGTTGAATGCCGTCTATTTCTTTTTTGATCCCGAAGAGCATCTCCGCAGCCTTGGAACCTATAACATCCTGTATCTGTTGGATCTCTGTCTTGAGTGGGGAGTGGAGTATCTCTATCTTGGCTATGTCATTGACGATCTTCGATCAATGAACTACAAGCGCAATTTTATGCCCCATAGCGTTTACCAAAACGGAAAATGGCTGGAATGTGTGAAGAGGCATCGATAGCAGAAGAAAACCCTGGGGCAAGGTTTGCCTGTTCAGTCCTCTTTCCTGCCGCCGCCTGCGGACATTCTGTTTCTTGTGCCGTCTCTCTTTTGGTTGTATGTCATCTCCCCTCCCGTGGCTGCTCTTGCATTCGTGGAAAACAATATGCTATAGTGGCCCTCGTTATGCTGATGCTTGTTGTTTATCTTGACTGAAAAGGCAAACAGGCAAAATTCAGGGCGTCTCCGTGAGAGATGGCGGGAGAGGGTGCTTTTCGTTCTTTTACCGCGTGGTTCTGTTTGTCTGGTGATGAATGTAATTCCACAGGAGGTACTTGTTTTCAGCAATTTCTGCGACGTTTGCTGGCTGTTGCCACGAGGAGAGGTATGAAAGCTGCTCAGGGGGGGCAGCGGGCGTTTTCTGGATCTTTGTTCAGGCTGATGTCTGCAGATGAAAATCGGTACTGTTGAACATGGTGCAAAAACAGAAGAATAGCTCCGGTCAATTGTGTAAAGGCAGTCTGCGAACCTCAGCGAAGGATCGTCTGAACACCTTCTGGAGTGTTTTTGAAAAGGAGGACACGGTCCTCGTTGTCATCAATGCCGATCCGGATGCTATTGCCACAGCCCTTGCCGTCAAGAGACTGCTTCGTTACCGGGTAAAGAGTGTGGTCGTTGCCCATCCTAACGAGATCAGGCGTTTGAATAACCAGGAAATGGTACAGCGTCTGCGGATTCCCCTGGTTCGCCTCAAAGAGGTCAACGCTTCCGATTACAGCAAGGTGGTCATGGTTGATTCACAGCCGAATCATCATCCCTGTTTTGAAAAGATAGACTATAACGTCATCATTGACCACCATCCGGTAGGCGGGCAATGGGATGCCGATTTTGTGGATATCCGTCCTGAATACGGTGCTACAGCGACCATTGCTGTTGAGTACCTGCGGGCGGCAGGTATGAAACCCTCCGTGGCCCTGGCCACGGCACTTTTTTATGCCATTAAGGTTGATACGCATAACTTTGAGCAAAAGTCGGTTCTTGCCGATGGTATATCCTTCCGGTACCTTTTTAATATCGCCAACCGTTCACTGGTTCGTAAGTTTGAGACGGCAGACCTCAGACGTTCTGAACTCAAATATTTTTCACTGGCTCTGGCCGAGCTCAAATACTCAAAGCGTCGTTACTACAGCCATATCGGGAGGGTGCGGAGCCCTGATGTTCTCGTCTTTATTGCCGATTTCCTCAATCATGTCGGGGATGTCGATTGGGTTTTTGTTTCCGGTATCCATGCAGAAAAACTGGTGGTAATTTTTCGCAGTGACGGCTATCGCAGAAGCGCCGGAAAACTGGCGGAGCAGGCCTTTGGCGCCCTGGGTTCTGCCGGTGGGCATAAAGGTGCGGCAAGGGCCGAGGTGCCGCTGAAAAACCTCGATCTTGGCGATAAGGACTTCACCTCCGACACATTGAAACGTTTTGTGATGCGCCATATCTAATCCTCTGCCTGTATTGTTGCAGAGAACGTTTCCCTGGGTGGTCGAGCCAATCAAACTTCTTGTTTTCTTCTGTTTTTTACAGCCTTTAAAAAATGTTCGCCGCCGTCGGGAAAGGTTGCCAAGAGGGGTAATTTCCTTTAAAATGCCTCTTGACGACTGTTTCCGATTTTACCTTCCTTTTTATGCGCCTTTCACAGTGGGGGAGTTGCATGCTGAAACCAACAACCTTGGCCATGATTCTGGCTGGCAGCAGGGTTGACGATCTCAATGTCCTGACGGCGAATCGTCCCAAGTCTGCTGTTCCCTTTGGAGGTCTGGGAAGGGTCATCGACTTTACCCTCAGCAATCTGTTTAACTCCGGTGTTGAACAAATAGCCCTGTTGAGCCAGTACCGCAGCTATTCTCTTATCAACCATATTGGTACCGGTGCGGCCTGGGATATGATAGGGCGTTATCGGCAGGTTTCCATTCTTCCCCCTTCTCAGACAGCCGAAGGTCGGGACTGGTATCGCGGTCCTGCCGATGCCATCCATCAGAATCTGGATTTTATCAAGGCCCATGAGCCCGAAGAGATCCTTATCCTCTCTGGAGACCATGTCTACTGTATGGATTATCAGGATCTGATTGATTTTCACCTGGAGCAGGATGCGGATCTCACCGTCGCCTTTACCAGGGTGCCGGACATTCAGGCCCATCGTTTTGGGCTTGGCAGGATCGAAGATAGCGGAGATCCTCGGGGCGGATGGCTGCTTGACTATTGGGAAAAACCCGAGACACCCCGATCGAACTGGGCATCAATGACCATATTATGCTTTAAGCCGGAGATTCTCTTCCAGGCCCTCGAAGAGAACCATTTGGGGAAATCCTACCACTTTGGCCGGGATATTATTCCGGCCCTTTTCGGGCAGAAAAAGAGGGTTTTGGGCTATAAATTTCGCGGTTACTGGGGGTATACAAACACGATCGACGAATACTGGCGTTCGAGTATGGATATGTTGGGCGATGATCCGGCTATTGACCTCGAGAAATGGATGTTTCGCACAAATCTTGAGATTCGCAGTATCAGAGACAGGGAGCCAGCCCTTTTTGGTGAGGATGCGGTGGTGAAGAACTCGCTTATTTATAATGGCTGCAAGGTCTGGGGAATTGTCAAAAACTCTATCCTGTTTCCGGGGGTAGAGGTTGGTGCCGGTGCAACTGTTGATAGTTCAATCCTTTTTTACGATACGGTGGTTGGAGAAGGCGGGCGGATCATAAAAACGGTAGCCGATGAAAACAATATCTTTGGCAGAGGGGTTATTGCAGGGCCGGAAATATGTCTTGAGAGCACTCCGGTTACGGTCATCGGCTGGAATAATATCATTCCGGACAGAACAGAGATTGGAGAAGGGGCGATGATATATCCCGGTCTTCCTGAAAATCGCTGGCCTTCACATATCTCTGCCAGGGAGAAACTCCAATGAGAAGGGTCAAGCAAGCCCTGGTGCTGATTCTTGCCGGAGGGGTGGGCAGCCGTCTGAACATATTGGTGCAGAAACGGGCCAAACCGGCCGTCCCTTTTGGGGGGATTTACCGGATAATTGACTTTAGTCTGAGCAACGTCATGAACTCCGGTTTGCGTAAGGTCGGCATTATGACGCAGTATAAACCCTTGTCGCTGATGGATCATCTGGCCATGGGCGCAGCCTGGGATCTTACCGGAAGGAGCCGGGGAATCTATATCCTTCCACCGAGAACCGGAGAGTCCGATTCGGATTGGTACAAGGGAACAGCCGATGCCGTACGCCGTAATCTCGATTATATCGAAGCAAATCCGGCAGACGAGGTTGTTATTCTTTCCGGTGACCATATCTACCATATGGATCTTGATGCGATGATAGGCTTCCATTGCTCAAAAAAAGCCGATGCCACCGTTGCTATGATGGTTGTACCACGTCGGCAGATCCATCGGTTTGGCGCCGGGATTGTCGACAAGAACGACAGGATCATTGAATGGGAAGAAAAACCGAAGGTTGCCCGGACCAATCTCGCGTCTATGGGGATTTATGTGTTTGACTACCGGTACCTGGTCGATACTCTGAAAAAAGATATCAGAGAGTTTGACTTTGGTATGCATATCCTGCCTCGAGCAATTACCGAAGATCGCGTGTATGCCTATCCCTTTTATGGGTATTGGCGGGATGTCGGCACTATCCAGGCCTACTGGGAGGCCAATATGGATATTTTGCGCCGTAACAGTGGAATTTCTCCAACCGAATGGAATATCAGAACAAATGTGGAAGCTGGCCGCAGGATCTCAGACCGGGCTCCAGCACGGTTTCTGAGCACCTGTTTCTTAGAAAACAGCCTGGTTTCGGCCGGCAGTAAGATCGCTGGCACCGTCGTTAACTCTGTTCTTTCCCCGGGGGTTGTCGTAGAGGAGGGGGCAACGGTAAAGGACTCTATTCTCTTTGCGGATTGCCTTGTCAAAAAAAACGCCGTGGTTGATCTTGCCATCCTCGATAAGCGGGTTACCGTAGGTGAGAATGTGGTCCTTGGCGCGGGAGAGAACCGCACTGTCTGTAATCGGTTTAAACCGACACATCTCTATACCGGTATTTCTCTTGTCGGCAAGGAAGTTACGATTCCGGCCAGCCAGAGAATTGGCCGTAACTGTGTCATTTACGGTGGAGTCGACGAAGAGGCCTTTCCCGGTGAGAGGCTCGATGATGGCGATACCCTTTTCACTGACGGTACAACCGCTTGAACCTAGTACGGGCAGAAATGAGAAGTTCGCGTCCGTGAAAACCTTTGTGCAGCATTCTCTCTTACTCGTCGAGCCTTCCTGATACTCGAGCAGAGGTCAGCTCAATGCCGTCTACTCTATTGATGTTGTCCTTTTTGAGCATAATAAGCTAGAATTCACAGAATGTTTAACGAAATGTTTTGAGGTGTTTAAGGTTTTTTTACGCTGAACGGCTGCATTACAGAAAAGGTCGTATATGCCCATGAATTATAACCCGTCTCTGATTCTTCACTCTCAGGGCCTGGCCCCGCACAAAAAATTTGGTCAGAATTTTCTTGTGCATCCGGAAACCGCTCAAGCGATAGTACGGGTTGCAGGTATCAAGGCAGATGACACGGTGGTTGAGGTGGGCGTCGGCTTTGGGGCGCTGACTCACCCTCTTGCTGCGGTTGCAAAACGAGTTATTGGTTTTGAGGTAGATAGGGGAATAGTCCGCTTTCACGAGCAGGAAAAGGATCTCCCTGCCAATGTTGAATTGATCCACCAGAATATTTTAGAGACTGACTTTGATTCTTTGTCTCTACGTTGTGGCGGTCCACTTCAGGTTGTCGCCAATCTACCCTATTCGATATCAAACGCCTTTCTCGCAAAGATAGTTGAGAACAGTAGCCTTATGGACAGTGCAACGGTTATGTTGCAACGGGAAGTTGCCCAGCGTCTGCGGGCTCAACCAAAGAGCAAACAATACGGTATCCCGACGGTTCTTTTCGGCAGTTGTGCCACTGTCTGCAAAAAACTCACTCTTGCCCCGGGAGAATTCTACCCGAGACCGAAGATAGACTCCGAGGTCGTCTTCGTCGATTTTCGGGAAAATCGTCTTCAGAGTGCAACACCCAGAGACTATGACAGGACTCTTTTTCGTAAAATCGTTCGTACAACCTTTGGCCAGCGGCGTAAAACCCTGTTAAATACGTTGAGCAGCCCATTGCTCTGGGCTGATTCTGGGGTAACACAGAAAAAAAGAGTACGGGACAGGGTCCTCCTGGCCTTACAGGCGGCAGGTATAAACCCTTCAGCGCGGCCCGAAGAGCTCACTGCAGATCAGTTTATTTTTTTGACCAGGGCCGTTACTGCACAGTTGAACACGGGGACATCTTGAGACTTTTTTCAATTCCTGTCACAAAAGGCAGGTCGTTTGTCAGGATGAGTCTGCTTCTCGTGTCTGTACCCTTTCTCCTTTTTCTGCCTGATATTTGCCTTTTTCACGGATCTTCGTTATACAGAAAAACGGCAACTTGATTTCAGATCCGTTTGTGGCAAAGGTTGTGCCTTAGCCCGGATATTTCATGAACATTGTGTCAAATTTTTAAAAATTACTTATATTCCAATATACTACATCGAGAACATTACAGTTTTACAATATCCAAAGTGTTTACCAAAGGTCAGTCCATACGGCGCCATCTTCTTCAGTCTTTTTGCAGTAAATAGAGTTTACTCTTACCTAATGCAAAAAACTTCGAACCTGACACCGCCTGAACTGATGAAATATCCGGGTTAGCCTGGCGTGAGATGACTGTCGTTGTATCTATGGAAAAAAGCTCTGTACCATCCTCCTGGAGAGGGTGGTCGAGGTCCTGGAGAAAAAGACATTATGAGAACAAGCCTGCAGATTCCAGAAATCTTTGTTCCTGCCCACCCCGTCTGGCCCGATTTGTCTCCAGAGGATCAAAAAAATCTGAAAGAACAGGTAAAAACCCTTTTGGTGCAGGAAAATGCCGTTCTTGTCGCACATTACTACACCCAGGGTATTCTGCAGGACCTGGCCGAGGAAACCGGAGGCTGTGTCGCTGACAGCCTGGAGATGGCTCGCTTTGGCAGGCAGCATCCGGCCGATACGCTTATCGTTGCCGGTGTGCGTTTTATGGGAGAGACGGCAAAGATACTCAACCACGAAAAGCGGGTTCTGATGCCCGACCTGAAGGCAACCTGTTCTCTTGATGAAGGTTGCCCCTTTGACCTCTTTGATGCCTTTTGTAATGCGCATCCCGATCATACCGTTGTTGTCTATGCCAACACAAGCGCCGAGGTCAAGGCGCGGGCAGACTGGGTTGTCACCTCCGGTATCGCTCTTCCTGTTGTCAGACACCTCGCAGAGCAAAAGAAGAAGATTCTCTGGGCTCCAGACAGACATCTGGGGGGCTATGTGCAGAAGATCACCGGGGCAGAGATGCTCTTTTGGCCTGGATCCTGTGTGGTTCATGAAGAGTTTCGCTCCGGGGCACTTGCACGCATGAAGGCCCTGCACCCGGAAGCCGCTGTTCTTGTTCACCCCGAATCTATGCAGTCCGTGGTCGCGCAGGCCGATGTGGTGGGCTCGACGACGGCCTTGATCGAGGCTGTGGCGGATATGCCGAACAAAGAATTTATTGTTGCCACCGATGCCTCTATTTTTAACAAGATGCGGCAAATGGCTCCTGAAAAGATACTTCTGGAGGCACCTACGGCCGGGGAGGGGGCGACCTGCCAGAGTTGTGCAAACTGCCCGTGGATGGGAATGAATTCCCTGCAGAATCTGAGCAGGATATTTTCCGAGAGTGGCAATGAAATACGGATCGCAAAAAATCTTGCCGATCGAGCCAAAATACCAATTATGAGGATGCTTGATTTTGCCGCTCATATCAAAAAATAGAGTGCATTGGCCTCTTGAATGGATGATTTACCCTTTTTGTATCGAAGAAAGGTTGGGTAAAATGGTTTTTGTCTGTATTGACCGGACGATCGATCCTTTTCTTCTCTCGAAAAAGATGGAGTGTCGTGGACCTGAAAATCCTGATGCCCGGATACTGGAGTAAAGAGGATTTTTAAAAGACAACTTTTTGAAATTGTTTTTTAAAATGAATTCGTCCGATGTCGTCTTCCTCTGTTTTTGTGTAAGGTTAAGTTAATATTTTTTCTCGTATATAAATTAGTGCTTGATTCTCGTTTCTGATTAAATTATGGTTCGCCTTGTTTCACGCAGCACAGTAAAATGCAACACCACCGTATTGTCTGTTTTCAACATCGTCGATAGATTTTTGTCTCGGTGAGACAATGGCGGCAGGGCCTTTTTGGGTTTGCCGCAAGAAGCTGTTGGGATCTCGTAAAAAAAGCTTGCTTTTGTTAGAGATTCTGGATTATGGCTACAGCTGTTATCTGTTTCTGCCATATGTGGAAAGAGATGGGGGGTGAATGCAGGTTTTGATGTTTTTTCGGGTGAGAGATTGTAACTGTGATTCACTAAAAGCAAAATAAAGCAACAGCAGGAGGAATTCAATGAACAAAAAGGAACTGATTGAAAGCATTGCCGGTGCAGCCGACATAAGCAAGGCCGCTGCCGAAAAGGCCCTGAATGGCACATTGGTGGCAATCGAAAAAAGCCTCAAAAAAGGTGATAAGGTTACCCTTGTGGGCTTTGGAACATTTTCCGTTACCAAGCGTGAGGCCCGTCAGGGAAGGAACCCGCAGACTGGCAAGGCTATCAAGATTCCTGCTAAAAAAGTTGTTAAGTTTAAGGCAGGCAACAAACTGTCTGAAGAGGTTAATAAGTAGTCTGCAGAAGATACGTCTTGGGCCACCGATTGCAGGCCCAAGACGTAACCGCTCAAGCTCTTGGAAAAGAGAGCGTGTTTTTTCCTCCAGTTGTATTTTATCAACCTGTAACATCTGGAAGAAAGAGGAAAGTGGTTGTGGTGTCAAGAAAAAAGCAGGCCTGTTTTCAAGGCTGCCTGTTGTCTGGGTATGACCGTTTCTCGAGAGGAGAGACGGTTTTTTTGTTTTCAGTGTCTGAGAACACTTGGATATTATAGGGGAATTGACCTGTAGATGTGAGCAGACCTCTCTTTGGGAGAACGTCATGAAAAATTTTGAAACCTTGCTTGAAGAATCCTCAAGGGTTCACGGCCATCTCTGTGCGGGCCAGGTTATTGGTGTTCGAATGAGTATCCTCGCGCTGTCTCTTCTTGGCATTGAAGATCCTCAAGGGGCCGACAGGAAAAAACTCTATACCTTTGTTGAAATAGATCGTTGTGCAACCGACGCCATACAGTCTGTAACCGGTTGTAGCCTTGGCAAAAGAACGATGCGCTTTGTTGACAATGGCGTGATGGCTGCAACCTTTGTAAATCTTGAAACCGGTAAATCTGTGCGCATTACTGCCCTGGAAGAGGCACGTGAGCGTGCAGCTGTATATGTGCAGCAGGGTGACAACAGGTACAAGCAACAGCTTGAGGCATACAGGATTATGCCCCAGGAAGAGCTGTTTAAGATTGAATATGTCGAGGTGGAAATTCCTCCCGAACAGCTTCCCGGGCGGCCCTTGAGCAGGGTGCAATGTGAACAATGTCGCGACTGGGTCCAGGACAAAAGAGAGAGACGTGTTGACGGTATCACCCTTTGTCGTGGCTGCTCCGATGGCCGATACTATAGCAAGCAAGAGGCTTGATTTTTCAAGCACTCTTTTTTGATTTGAGGCTGTTTCGTTTTTTTTTTTTGGGGGCGAGACGTTTGATTGATTGCTGCTCAGGCAATTACGGTGGGCAACGGGGTTGATGGATGGCCCAGAGAGCCTTTACTTTTGAGAGGGATGGAGATGCAGGTCGGCTTGCTTGATTATGGGGCGGGTAATGTTCGGAGCGTTGAAAATGCCCTGCGGCAGATTGGGGTTGAGGTTGTTGCGGTAGAGAGGTCCGGAGATCTGTCTGGTTTGGAAAGACTCCTTTTTCCGGGGGTTGGCGATTTTGGTCTGGTTATGTCAAGACTGAAAGAAAAGGGGTATCTTGAACCCTTGCGTCGCTATTTGCAAGGGAATGGCCAATTTCTGGGGATTTGCGTCGGGCTCCAGTCGTTGTTTGAGGAGAGTGAAGAAGCTCCAGGGGTAAGGGGGCTTGGCATTTTACCGGGAACCATCAAGCGCTTTGCCGCGGATAGTCTCTCCGTTCCTCATATTGGCTGGAATAGCCTGCGTCTGGATAAAAAAAATCCGTTGTTTGATGGGTATTCAGAGGAGCATTTTTATTTTGTGCATTCTTATTATGCACCTCTCCCTGACAACAATGATGATTGGCTTCTCGCCACCACCGATTATGGCCAGGAGTTTGTTTCGGCTGTTGCCTTTAACAATATAACTGCCTTTCAGTTCCATCCGGAAAAAAGCGGCAGCCTGGGGCTGCAACTGTTGGAGCATTACTTTTCAAGCCGAGAATGCCTGAATGTCTCATCGGCCCGGGATATCAGAAAAGACAGAGACAGCACCCGTTTTGCAAAGAGAATCGTTGCCTGTCTGGATGTGCGCAGTAACGATGCGGGTGATCTGGTGGTGACCAAGGGTGATCAGTACGATGTCCGTGACAGTGGGGGGGTTCGCAATCTCGGGAAACCGGTGGATCTTGCTTTTCGCTATTATGAAGATGGTGCTGACGAGATAGCCTTTCTTAACATCACGGCGTTTAGGAATTCGCCTCTTCAAGATCAACCGATGCTCGAGCTGTTGAGAAAGACCTCTGAAAAGGTCTTTGTGCCCCTGACCATCGGTGGCGGCATCCGCGATTTTACCGATGTCAATGGACGGCATACCTCCGCCCTTGATATTGCCGAGGCCTATTTCAGGGCTGGAGCCGATAAAATCTCGATAGGCAGTGATGCCGTTTTTGCTGCAGAGCATTTTATAACCACCGGTAAAAGAACAGGGACCTCGTCAATCGAACAAATTTCCGCTGTGTACGGGGCCCAGGCAGTGGTTATTTCGGTTGACCCCAGACGAATGTATGTGCATTCGCCCAGGCAGACTCCTCACCATACCCTGCGAACGGCTCTGCCTGGACCGAACAATGAGCAGTACTGCTGGTTCCAGTGCACCGTCAAGGGGGGAAGGGAAGGTCGAGATCTTGATGTGGTACAGCTGGCACAGGCCTGTGAAAGTCTTGGTGCCGGAGAAATACTCTTAAACTGCATAGACAGGGATGGTACAAATGCGGGCTTTGACCTTGAACTCATCTCCCAGGTCAAGGAGGCGGTGACCATTCCTGTGATCGCCTCAAGCGGAGCTGGAGCTGTCCAGCATTTTGTTGATGTCTTTCGGCATACCAGGGTTGAGGCAGCATTGGCTGCAGGAATATTTCATAGAAAAGAGGTCGAAATTCGTGCTGTTAAAACGGGACTTGCAGCGTCAGGAATTGTTGTCCGTTGTGAAAATTCCACCAATTAACCAGATGTATTGCGAAGCTCCGGTTCTCATCCCCCGCCGCTTGCGGCAGGGGCGTTTATCAGAGCTTTTTGCACGATTCTGCAAAAGCCTGTTGTCGAATACGGCCCCCTATCATTTATGACTGGAGTCTGCATCTCTGGATGGTGGTATATCCAACAACGTTTGGCTTTGCAATCCTACCGGGTATCCTTTATGCAAACGGCTTTTTGGCGCAGGAAAATTGTCTGGTTGAGCCTTGTGTATGGTTTGTTTCTTGTCGGAATTCTCCTGATTTCCTGGCAGATCTCCTACCAGAGAGGGGTTGAGGAACTCAGACGTAAAAGTAGTGCCAGACTTGCCCTGTACGTCAACAATCTGCAGGGATTACTGGGCAAATATCAGACCCTTCCCCGCCTGCTCGCAATGGATAGTAATCTTGTTCGAGCCCTGTCTTCACCCTATGAAAAACAGCGTATCCAGAAGCTCAACAGGTATCTTTTCACAATAAATACGATCAGTGACGCCCTGGATACCTATCTTATGAACCGTGATGGCCTGACGATTGCGGCAAGTAACTGGTCGGAGCCGCGTCCTTTTGTTGGTAGAAATTTCAGTTATCGACCATATTTTCAGGAGGCAATGCGGGGCAGACTCGGACGCTACTTTGCCCTTGGCGCGACATCATCGAGGCGGGGCTATTATTTTGCCTATCCGGTTCGCAATGACAGTCAGATCATCGGTGCAGTCGTTGTGAAAATAAGCGTTGACTCGGTTGAGGAGCATTGGTCCCAGACCGGGGAAAGCTTTGTTGTTACCGATCCTGATGGTATTATCTTTATTACAACACACCCGGGCTGGCGGTATAAGACCCTTGAACCAATACATTCCTCGGTTCAAAAAAGGATCATTGACAGTAGACGATACCCGGAAACCTCCTTTGTCCCGATCAGCAGCAGTGGCGTTCGAGACAGCGATGGCTTGCAGTTTATCGACATCAAGGATGATGCAGAGCAGGAGATCTCGTTGTTGAAGCAAAGCACATTCATGTCGGAAGCCGGCTGGAATGTGCATCTGCTCACAGATACGGCTGAAGTAGAACGTATCGCATTTGCTGACAGCCTTGTTGTCGGTGCCGTTCTACTGGTGCTCTACATCCTGGGCCTGCTTCTTGTGCAGCGTTATAATCGACTCAAGGCCCTGGCTTTGATTGAAGAACAGACACGGATCGCCCTGCGGGATGCCAACGAACAGTTGGAGTCGCGCGTCGTTATGAGAACAAAAGAGCTGACCGCCGCCAATCAGCTCTTGACCAAAGAGGTGCTTGAGCGGAAAGAGACCGAAACAAAACTCAAACGTACCCGAAAAGAGCTTATCCACGCGGCAAAACTTGCTGTACTTGGACAAATTTCAGCGGGAATCAATCATGAGCTCAACCAGCCTCTGGCAGCGATACGAAGTTATACCGATAACGGTAGACAATATCTGAAAAAAGGCCGTTTTCGCGAGGCCATGTGGAATATGGAACAGATTGCCGAGCTCACTGAGCGGATGGCCCAGGTGGGAGCTCAGCTGAAGCTCTTTTCCAAAAAATCCAGTGGTCAGATCGCCAGGGTGCCGGTTCAGGGTGCGGTTGATGGTGCTATGGAGATTATCGGCCCGGCATTTAAAAAGGCCGGTGTGAAAATTGACATCTGTATACAGCCTCCTGATATAAAGGTGCGGGCCAACAATGTTCTCTTACAGCAGGTTTTGGTCAACTTGTTTTCCAACGCCATGCACGCAATGGACGGTCAGGCCGAAAAAAAAATCTCTTTTCTCTGCACCTGCGCAGACGATGAGGTGTTGATCGTTGTTGAGGATACGGGCTCTGGAATTGTAAAAGAGCATGTGAAAAATATATTTGAACCCTTTTATACCACAAAAAAATCTGGACAGGGGCTTGGTCTCGGCCTGACCATCAGTGAGAGAATAATCCGTGATTTTGGCGGCAGGATTTTGTATGTTCCGCTGGAAAAGGGGGCGCGTTTTGAATGTATCTTGTCTCGGGTAGGATAGCCTATGGTAAAGGTTGGGAAGGTTCTCTTTATTGATGATGAAAAGCATATCCGTCAGGCCAATAAGCAGTCTCTTGAGCTTGCCGATCTTGAGGTCGTCTGTAAGCACTGTGCAGAAGACGGACTCAAGACCCTCGGTGAGGACTGGCCCGGGATTGTGGTCTGCGATATACGCCTGCCACAGATGGATGGCATGGACTTTCTCAGAACCGTACAGAAGATAGATGCCGACCTGCCGGTGATCCTGATTACCGGGCATGGGGATATCTCTATTGCTGTACAGGCTATGCGGGATGGTGCCTACGATTTTTTGGAAAAGCCCTATTCGGCGGAAAGGCTTGTGAAAACCGTTTTCAAAGGGCTGGAAAAACGGGCCTTGACGCTCGAGAATCGTAATCTGCGCAGAAAGCTTGAACTGCACAGTGCCCCGGGGCCGAGGATCATTGGCAGTACGCCCAGCATGGAGCAGTTGCGTAATACCATCGCTCAGGTTGCAGATACCGGCGCCGACATTCTGGTAACCGGGGAGACAGGTACCGGTAAAGAGCTGGTTGCCAGGGCGCTGCATGAGAACAGCAGTCGAAGAAACAACAATTTTGTGGCCATTAACTGTGGTGCGGTATCTGAGTCGATAATAGAGAGCGAACTCTTCGGACATGAGGCAGGGGCCTTTACAGATGCGAAGGCAAAACGTATCGGCAAGTTTGAGCATGCCAACGGTGGAACCCTGCTGCTCGATGAAATTGAATCGATGCCGTTGCGGGTGCAGATCAATCTGCTGCGGGTTCTGCAGGAGAGGGTTGTCGAGCGACTGGGCTCGAATACTCTTATCCCGGTCGATTTACGGGTTGTTGCCGCCTCCAAGGTCAACCTCTCCGAGGCCATCAACAACGGCAGCTTTCGCGAAGACCTCTATTACAGATTGAATGTGGTCTGTCTCAATATCCCTCCCCTGAGAGAGCGCAGAGAGGATATTCCTCTTCTCTTTCACCATTTTCTTCTGGTTGCCGGCCACCGTTATCAGCAGGATATTCCGACTCCAAGCAGCGTCCAGATCAAGGCCTTACTCACACATCCCTGGCCGGGAAATGTACGGGAATTGCGAAATTTCACCGAGAGATACGTCCTTCTCGGTCGTGAGTTTAACTGGTCGATTGAAAAGATGTTGTCGGGCGAGGAAAGAGAAAAGGAACAGTCCCTTGTCCAGCAGGTCGAGAGTTTTGAGCGGAGTCTGATCGAGCATGCCCTTGTTGCATCCAACGGAAATTTAAAGGAGGTTATGGCCTCCCTGAATCTGCCACGCAAGACCCTGTACGATAAGATGAGAAAATTTGACCTCAACAAGGCAGATTATAAGTAAAGCTTGCCAGAGAATCCGAACGGATTGTCGAGCAGGATCACCATTCAATCTGGATATCTGCACCTTCCTTTTTTTCGCAGAGATACTCTGGTCTCCAGAGAGTATCCGTCGTCTCAAAGGCGCTCTGGCTCTTGTTGGTGGTCTTTTGCCAGAGCCCTGTTGGACCATGAATAATTTTGCCGATGAGTGATTCGGGATAGGTGGGAATCCGCCTGTTTCTTTTTTCTCGCCAACAGCCTGTTCTTCTGTTTTCCTTGTTATTACAGCCCATTCAGGGTCTTTAACTTTTTGGTCTGTTTCTTGCATAAGAAAAGATGTGCCGTTGTGTTGGGGCACGGTGGATGTGATACTTGTATACGGTCGATGACTCTGTGTACGCGAACAAAACGCTGGAGGAGATTATGATCAAAACAATTACGACGTTTGTAGCAACTGCTGCTCTTGCCACTATGGTCTGTAACAGCGCTGTCTGGGCAAAACCGATAACCATCAAGTTCTCTCATGTTGTTGCCGAAAACACGCCCAAGGGGCAGATGGCAAACAAATTTAAAGAGCTGGTCGCAGAGCGCCTGGGCGGGAAGGTTGTGGTCGAGGTCTTCCCGAATTCTCAGCTTTTTGGAGACAACAAGGTTCTTGAAGCGATGCTGCTTGGAGACGTTCAGCTGGCAGCACCTTCTCTGGCAAAATTTGGCCGTTATACAAAAAAGCTTGGTGTCTATGATCTGCCATTTTTGTTCAAGGATATGGCTGCAGCAGATAGATTTCAGCAAAGCAAGGTTGGCCAGGAACTGCTGATGTCGATGAAAAAGAAAGGCATCATCGGTTTGGGCTATATCCATAACGGTCTGAAGCAGCTTTCTGCAAGTTCCCCTCTGCGGGTTCCGGCAGATGCCAAAGGCTTGAAATTCAGAATCATGAGTTCTGATATCCTGGCCGCACAATTTGAGGCCGTTGGCGCGACACCGTTGAAAAAGCCTTTTTCCGAGGTCTTCACCCTTCTGCAAACCAAGGCAATTGATGGCTGTGAGAACCCATGGTCAAATCTTTATACCAAAAAATTCTTTGAAATTCAGCCATATATAACGGTTTCTAATCATGGGCTGTTAGATTATCTCGTCGTTACTTCAACAGAATTCTGGATGGGGCTTCCCGATGATATTCGTGTTGAGGTAAAAAAGGCTCTTGATGAGGCTATAGCCTATGGAAACAAGATTGCCGATGATATGTCCCGTGACTATCGCAAGAAAATTGCCGATTCCAAGCGTTCAGAAATTATCGAGCTGACAGACGCTGAGCGGGCACAATGGGTTGAGGCAATGAAACCTGTGTGGAAAGAGTTCGAAGATGAGATTGGCAAGGATGTTATTGATGCCGCCTATGGCTCAAATCAATAGCGGTCATCTTTTCTAGGCAGATCCTTTCCAGAGGGGTGGCCTTTTGTCGCCCCTCTATTTCATATGAGTGTTTCAGCCTGTTGTCAGAGAGAATCTGAGATTCAGACCTTTGGTTTCAGGCGATGTCTGCAGTAGTCATACTTGGTTGTTTGCAGGCGGTTTTTTGCGGCAGAGGTGTTGTTGTCTTTGCTCCTGCGTTCTGAGTACGGCTAACGACTGTCGGTCATTTAAAAAACAATGATTGAAGGATGTTCCTATGTTTTTTCGTGCAATTGGAAAGCTGGAAGAGGCAATTATTAGCCTGCTTCTCGTGGCGACCACCTTGCTGGTTTTTGTCGATGTTATCATGCGCTTTGGCTTTAACTCCGGCTGGATCTGGAGTCAGGAGCTCACCCTTCACATGTCGGCCTGGTTTGTGCTTTTTGGCGCTTCGTATGGCATTAAGGTCGGCTCCCATATCGGTATGGATGCCTTTGTCAGACTGTTTCCGACCCTTGGCAGAAGGATTTTGACGGCCATTGCCTGTGTGTTGGCGCTGACATATTGCGGCCTCATTCTTTATGGTAGTTGGATCTATCTGGGACGGATGAAAAAGATTGGTATCGAGCTTGAGGATATGGCCATACAGGCGTGGGTGGCCCACGGGATCCTTTTATTTGGTTTTCTCTTTCTTACAATCCGTATTTTAGAGGTATTGTGGGCGGTATCCACCGGGAAGGCGGATTGTTTCAAGCATGCCGATGAGGCAAAGGAGAGTATGGCTCTGGCCGAGGATTTACAAGAGGAGGAGAACTGATGACCACCGCTGCGCTTTTTATTCTTCTGTTTGGTTGTATGCTGCTTGGCATGCCAATTGCCCTGGCCCTTGGTCTCTCAAGTATTGCAACCATTCTGATGTTCTCCAATGACTCTCTGGCCTCTATCGCCTTAAAACTGTTCGAGTCACTTTCCGAACATTACACCTTGCTGGCCATACCGTTTTTTATCCTTTCTTCCAGTTTCCTTTCCACCGGCGGAGTTGCCAAAAGAATTATTCGTTTTGCCTTGAGTCTTGTCGGACATATCAGAGGTGGTATTGCCATGGCTTCTGTTATCGCCTGTATGATTTTTGCCGCTGTTTCAGGATCTTCTCCGGCGACCGTTGCGGCGATCGGTTCGATTGTCATCGTCGGTATGGTCCGGGCCGGCTATCCGGAAAGCTTTGCTGCCGGTGTCATTGGTAATGCCGGAACACTTGGTATTCTTATTCCGCCCTCGATTGTCATGCTGGTGTATGCGGCGGCAACCGAGGTCTCGGCCGCCCGCATGTTTATGGCCGGTTTCATTCCTGGAATAATGATGGGGCTGATGCTTATGGTGGTGATCTATTTTGTCGCCCGTTATAAGAAGATACCCTGTCAGCCCTGGGCTGGAATCAGCGAGGTCATTTCTTCCGGTATCAGTGCCACCGGCGGACTTATGCTCATCGTTATTGTACTTGGCTCCATCTATGGTGGAATCGCAAGTCCCACCGAAGCTGCTGCCGTATCAGCGGTGTATGCCTTTTTTATCGCGGTGTACGGTTACCGGGATATGGGGCCGCTGAAAAACGAGCCCTGGAAAAAAGAGGGAGAAACCGGCGCTGCCATGCTGGTGCGTAACACAAAAATGGTATTGTTGACTCTGCCTCGAATCATTTCGGACAAAGAGATACGCAAGGTGGTTCTTGATGCCTCGAAGGTCAGCATTATGCTGTTGTTTATCATCGCCAACGCCATGCTTTTTGCCCACGTCCTGACCACCGAGCGTATTCCCCATCATATCGCCGAGCTGATCGTATCCTGGGGGCTTTCGTCCTGGATGTTTCTTATCGTTGTCAACCTGCTGCTGCTTGCCGCCGGAAATTTTATGGAACCATCCGCTATTCTTTTGATTATGGCTCCGATTTTATTTCCAATTGCGGTACAGCTGGGTATAGATCCGATACACCTTGGGATTATCATGGTCGTGAATATGGAAATTGGTATGTTGACCCCGCCGGTTGGTCTGAACCTCTTCGTTATTTCCGGTGTGACAGGTCATTCCATAGGTTGGGCCATAAAATCCTGTGTCCCTTGGCTGATGGTTCTTTTGACCTTCCTGGCGATAATTACTTATGTCCCTCAGGTCTCGTTGTTTTTGCCTGAGTTTATAGACAAACTACAAGGTTTTTAACGAAGGTCTTTCGGGGCATTGATTTTGTCCCCTCAACGGTTATAGTCTTGTCTGAGCGAAGGTCCTTGCGCTGCAAAGTGTGGGGGCCTTTTCTTGTAAAGGCCTCATCATTGATCCATTGTGAAATGATTGTGTTTTTTGCCGGTACTACGGCGAAAAATCCTGCCGCCCAAGTCGAGGGCAAGAGAACAGCAAGGACTGAAAATTTTTGTCAAAATCCTTTGTAATGCAACCAATTTCCGGTGTTTTCTATGAAGACAGGCAGCGAGCAGATAGAAATTTTTCTTGCCTCCCCGCGTGGGTTTTGTGCTGGTGTGGAAAGGGCTATTGAAACCGTACGGTTAAGCCTTGCCAAGTACGGGAGCCCTGTATACGTTCTGCATGAGATTGTACATAACAGACATGTCATTCTTGAGCTCGAAGATCTCGGTGCCATCTTTGTCGAGCATCTGAGTATGATTCCGCCGGGTAAGGTTTGTATTTTCAGCGCCCACGGCGTGTCTGTCGCTGTTGAAGCCTATGCAGAAGAGCTGGGTCTTATAACCGTTGACGCAACCTGCCCGTTGGTGACTTCGGTACACAGGATGGTCGAAAGATTTTATGCCCAGGGAGCTGAAATACTGGTTGTTGGACATCATAACCACCCGGAGGTGGAAGGTGTTGCCGGTCGTATCGAGGGAAAGGTGCAGGTTATCTCGTCGGAAGAAGAGGCCGAAAATGTCATTGTCCAGGACCCTGAAAAGATTGCCTACGTCACGCAGACAACGCTGTGCCGGTCGGATGTCGAGGCTATTTTAAAGGTTGTAAAAAGACGTTTTCCAGCGATCAGAGGTCCAAGATCAAATATCTGTTTCGCCACCCAGAACCGACAGGATGCGGTAAGAAAACTGTCAGAAAACGCAGATATTATTTTTGTGGTTGGTTCAAAAAACAGTTCCAATTCCAATCGACTCAAAGAGGTCGCGGGCAGCTGCGGTGTCCAGGCCTATCTTATCGATGACAGCAGCGATATCAAAGAAACCTGGCTTGATGGGGTGGTCAAAATTGGTATTACCGCCGGTGCTTCAGCCCCGGAACGGCTGGTAGCCGGTGTCGTTGAATGGATTCAAAGACGACGGCCTGCTCGTGTGGCAGAGATTGCAGGAATCCGGGAAAATATACATTTTCAGCCGGCAGAGACGGATTTTGATCGAAGAAGTCAATAAAGATGCCAGCCTTTTTCTCGTTTTTATGGCGTACTTGCAGGAGCTGAAAGCACTTTTTGCTGTTGGAATTCGCTCTCTTCAATGAGATGGTCAAGCAGTTGAGAGAGACTGGAGATGTCTGCTGTGGCAAAAATCTTCGAACGCAGAGATGCTGCGCCATCCATTCCCTTGACATATCTGCTGATATGGTTTTTCACATACCCGATAACCCGGGTTCCCGGCAGATGTTCGACCATTAAATCAAGATGTCTTCTGGCTCCCTCAAGGACAGATTTGGCGTCTTGCGGCTTGCCTTTTTCCTGAAAGACCCAAGGGTTGCCAAGGGCGGCTCTGCCAATCATCGCGCCGTCACATCCGGTTTCCACCATCATCTTTCGCGCCGACTCAAGGGAGGAGATATCACCGTTACCAATAACGGGAACAGAAACCTTACGTTTTACCGAGGCGATTATTCTATGATCGGCCAGACCAGTAAAGCCCTGAGCCCAGGTCCTGGCGTGGATTGCGATCGCCGAGACTCCGGCATCTTCTGCCATTTTGGCAAAATCGGCCGCATTGATGCTCGTCGCATCCTTTCCAGCTCTGATTTTGACCGTTACCGGAACGCTGACCCTGGCCACGACTGCACGGATAATCTTTTCGGCAAGAACGGGTTCGGTCATCAGGGCGGCCCCGGCGCCTTTTTTGGTGACCTTTTTTACCGGACAACCCATGTTGATATCAATGATATCTGGAGAGAAACGCTGCATGATTTCCGCTCCAGCAGCCATTATCTCCGGATCGGCGCCGAAGATCTGTACGACAAACGGTTTTTCCGCTCGGCTGGACCGCAGCATAGCCAGGGTTTTTTCCTTTTGGAAAATCAGGCCATGGCTGCTTATCATCTCGGACACGGCAAAGCCTGCCCCGAACTCCTGGCATAACAGGCGAAAGGGAAGATCTGTATAGCCGGCAAGGGGTGCCAGTACCACAGGGCTTGTAAACTGAAGATGTTTAATTTGTAACATGGTCCCTGGCTTTGTGGATATGGGCCGGTCGTTTGCCCGTTGCTGGCTGCAGGACAAGGCATTAAAAAAACCGCACAAAACGATATCATTTTGTGCGGTACTCTCTGATGTTGAAGGAAAGATTATTGTTCACCGTGGCAGGGCGGCAACGGTTCTCTGGTATATCTTCAGTGAGAGATCATCAATAATCTTTTCCAGAGCTTTTGCCTCGTTTTCGGCGTCTGTTGCCGCACTCCCCGTTACGCTGTATGCTTCGGTCCAGACTTCAAGAGGTACTTCGAGCAGAACCTTGTTGCTTTTCATGTCTTTGAGTATGTAGCGAATTGTCAATTTTACCTTTGCCTCTTGGGCCTTATTTTTATCGTTGTAGGAGAGGCTGGGCAGGGCCAGGGAAACAATCTCCCCGGCAAGAATCAGGTCTGCGCCGTTTCTTTGTCGTGTTGTCGAAAGCGCCCCTGATTTTTGGAACCAGTTGGTCAGAGATTGGTATATCTCAGAGTCCAGACCAAGCTGGCTGGTCCTGTTTTTCCATTCGGTAAGATAAATTGCCTTGGCCGGCCCGTTATAGACGTTTGGGTTGCGGTATCCACAACTGACGAGAAAACTCAGGCATACGAGGAATAGTGTTGTCTTGGTGAGATTTTTCAACGGAAGTCTCCTGTTTTTCTTAAACATTTTGAAATGACTGATCTTTGCAGAAGCTTCAAAAAAACGGATATACGAAAGATCGGAGCCTCTCTACTGCTACACGACAATATTAACAAGTTTCTTCTGGATCACAATGGTCTTTTTGATTGGCTTATCACCAATGAACCGCAGAACAAGGGGATCTGTATGCGCCAGCTGTTCAATTTCATCGCCACTGATCTCTGCGGGTACCTGAAGACGAGAGCGAACCTTGCCGTTGACCTGGACGACCAGGGTTAACAGCTCCTCTTTGGCGGCTTCTGGATCGTAGTCTGGCCAGGCTTCAAGATGTATCTCGTTTCCATGGCCGAGGATTTGCCATAGTTCTGCTGCAACATGCGGAACAATCGGCGAGAGAAGACGCAGGAGAACCTTTGCGGCGGAGCTGGCTACGCCGGGCTCCAGTTGTTCTTCTTTTTCCAGAGCTGCCGAAAGTGTATTGGAGAGCTCCATCATCGCACTTATCGCCGTGTTGAAATGATAGTTGTTCTCAATGTTGTCGGTTACCCGCTTGATCGTCTGGTGTACCTTGCGTTGCACATCCCGACCTGCTGGACTGAGGTCTTTCGGTACTGTTGCAGCCGAGGAAAAAAGCTCTTTGTTGCTGGTCATCAGGCGGTACACACGGTTCAGGAAACGCGAGGCCCCTTCAACACCATTGGGATCCCACTCCAGGTCTTTTTCCGGGGGGGCGGCAAACAGTGAAAAGAGCCGGACCGTGTCGGCCCCGAAGCGCTCGATCAGATCATCGGGGTCCTCGACATTTCCTTTTGATTTAGACATCTTGATCTTGTCTTTTGTCACCATTCCCTGGGTCAGCAGATTGGCAAAAGGTTCGTCGATCTCGAGATAGCCAAGATCCCGCAGCACCTTGGTAAAAAATCGTGCGTAGAGTAAATGGAGGATGGCATGCTCAACACCACCGATATATTCATCGACCGGAAGCCAGTAGGAGGAGCCCTCGGGGGAAAAGATACCTTTGTCATAACGGGGGCTTGTAAAGCGGGCAAAATACCAGGACGACTCGACGAAGGTATCCATGGTATCCGTTTCTCTGCTTGCCGCATTACCACATTGGGGGCAGGTTGTTTTGATAAAGCCCTCCCTTTGATGCAGTGGGGCACAGACCGCATCCTTGTCGTGTTCCCTGGGCAGTACGACCGGCAGTTCCTGGTCTGGCACTGGCTGTGGGCCGCATGTTCCGCAGTGTATGATCGGGATCGGCGCCCCCCAGTACCTCTGCCTTGAGATACCCCAGTCCCGCAGTTTATAGGTGATCGAGCCGCTGCCGAAACCATGCTGTTTTGCGTGCGCAATGATTGCCTGTTGCGCCTCTTTTGATTGCATACCGGTAAATGGACCAGAGTTTTGCAATACGCCAAGCTCGCTTGAGGCCTCCTCCATTGTTGCTGCATCCAGCCTTGTCTCTTCAGGGATGACCACGGGGACGATGGGCAGCTTATATTTTTTGGCAAAATCGAAGTCTCGCTCGTCATGTGCCGGAACCGCCATAACTGCGCCGGTTCCATATTCCATAAGCACGAAGTTGGCGATATAAATAGGCACCGGAGTCTGTGTAAAAGGATTAATGCAGTATTTCCCGGTAAATATCCCCTTTTTCTCGGGTTCCTGACCATGCGACTGGCGCTGTCGTTCTTCAAGAATTGAGGTAATGAAGGTTTGGATTTCCTCCCGGTTTTCGGCATCTTTGATTAAGGCCTCGATCAGCGGATGCTCTGGAGCCAGAGAAACAAAGGTGACCCCGTAAATCGTGTCGGGGCGGGTGGTAAAGATGCTGATGCTCTCTTCTCCATCCTCGAGATTGAAGTGGCAGGTCAGTCCACGGGATTTGCCGATCCAGTTTTTTTGCATAAGGATGACGTTTTCCGGCCAGCCTTTGAGTTTTTCCAGATCTTCGAGGAGTTCTTCTGCATAATCGGTGATCTTGAAAAACCAGCCATTCATCTTCCGCTGCGATATCAGCTGGTCGCAGCGCCAGCAGGCCCCATCTACCACCTGTTCGTTGGCGAGAACCGTTTGGCAGTCATCGCACCAGCTCACCGAGGTCAGTTTCTGATAGACAATACCCTTGCGGAACATTTCTAGAAACAAACGTTGTTCCCACTCATAGTACTGGGGGTTACAGGTGGCGATCTCTCGGGACCAGTCGTAGGAGAGGCCAAGTTTGTAGAGTTGTTGCCGCATATACTCAATGTTGGCGTAGGTCCAGGATGCGGGCTCTGTGTCGTGTTTTTTTGCAGCATTTTCCGCGGGAAGGCCGAAGGCATCCCAGCCCATCGGATGCAGGACATTATAGCCACGCATCGTTTTGTATCTGGCAATAACGTCGCCGATGGTATAGTTGCGTACATGCCCCATATGAATTTTTCCAGAGGGGTAGGGGAACATCTCTAGGACATAGTATTTTTCACGGGAACCCTCTTCACTGACCTTGTAGGCCTCGGTTGCCTCCCAGTGTCGCTGCCATTTTTCTTCGATTGCACTAAAGTTATATCGCTCCTGGGCGTCGTTGTGTTCGGACATCTCTTTTAATCCTCTTTTTTCTCTTTTGGACTCTTTGTTCTTTCTGCAGCTGACAGCCTGTCTTGGAACGGGGCTTGGCATCTTCATCAACAGGAGGTCCAGCCGTTGTAGTACCCTCTTTTTGTCAGATGTTTTCCTCGTTGTTCTCGTTTGGTTGCTGACTGGCAAGCTCTTCTGGTTCTTCGATAGGGGCCATATTCTCAAACAGCGTGTATTTTTTGATAAAGGTCAGCTTGACAAGGCCGGTGGGGCCGTTTCTCTGCTTTGCGATAATAATTTCTGCAGTTCCTATGTCGGGATTTGTCGGTTCGGCATTGTAGACCTCGTCCCTGTATATAAAACAAATGACGTCCGCATCCTGTTCTATGGCTCCTGATTCGCGGAGATCCGACATGATCGGTCGTCGGTCTTTTCTTTGGTCAACACTCCGATTGAGCTGAGAAAGGGCAATGACAGGCACGTTAAATTCTTTGGCCAGGGCCTTGAGTGATCTTGATATGTCGCTTATTTCCAGATTTCGATTTTCACTCTTTTCTCCCTGCATCAATTGCAGGTAATCGACGACAATCAGGCCAACGTCATGCTGGCTGGCAAGCCGCCTGATTTTTGCCCGCATCGTCTGTACGGTAATGGCCGGTGTATCATCAATAAATATCGAGGCCTCGAGAAGCATACTGACCGCCCGTGATAGTTTATCCCAGTCTTCGCCTATCAGCCTGCCGGATCGAACACGTTGTGAGTCGACACGGGCAACCGCACAGACAAGACGCATGAGCAGTTGTTCTTTGGACATCTCAAGGCTAAAGACAACAACTCCTGTCTTTTCAATAAGTGCAGCATGTTGCGCAATATTCATCGCAAAGGAGGTCTTCCCCATCGAGGGGCGTGCCGCAACAACGATCAGATCCGCTGGCTGAAGGCCGGCGGTGAGTGTATCAATTTGCCGATACCCTGTAGGAACGCCGGTAATAAGCTCTTTTTTCTTGAAACGTTCGTTAATCGAGTCAAAGACATCGGGGAGAACGTTTTTGATATGACTGAGCTGGTTCTCGTTGCGGTCTCTGGCAATCGAAAAGATAGATTGCTCGGCCCTGTCCAGAAGGGCGGCGGCATCATGCTGTTCGTAACATTTGTTGATTATCTCGTTATTGGCGGAAATTATCCGCCGGAGTATCGATTTTTCGCGGATAATATTAGCATAGCTTTTAATGTTGGCAGTTACCGGTACAATAGAGGTCAAACTGGCGAGATAGGCCGGCCCGCCTGCCTGGTCGAGCTGATTCTTATCGGAGAGATGGCTTGAGACCGTCAGCAGATCATAGGGGTCGCTGGTATTGTAGAGCTCGAGCATAGCGCCGTAAATTGTCTGATGGGCCTTTTTGTAGAAATCATCGGTTTCAACTATTTCGATAACGACATCGATAACCTCCGGTTTGAGAAGAATGGAACCAAGCACCGCCTGTTCTGCTTCAAGGTTTTGTGGTGGTATCCGTCCAGAAATCTGGGAAAGGCTGTTTTGCATGGTATAGTCGGACATATCGTTGTGTATGGTTATGTATGACAAGAAAAAAATCGATTGATTGTTTTAGACAAATGAAAGCAAATTTTTTATGGCCAATGTTTTTGCAGATCTCATCGATTTCTTATGGCCGAGCAGCGAAGTGGGGTTGTTTTATGGTTAGTCCCGATACCATGATATTTGAATATTCAAATTTCTTAAAAAACAGGCTGTTGTAAAGGAAAACATTGTAAACTTTTTCTTGTGGGTGGGCAATTTTTCCGTGAGCCTTCGTTACAAGGCGTTCCGTGTAGTACACGACAAGCAAAGGCCCTGTGCCGTGCCTTACGAAAAACTTTGCCCACGAGAAATCCAGGCTAGGCCTTGACCTTTTGGAAAACTGCACCTACGAGAAAACGGGCGTAAGGTAATTTTTATTGCAGAGGCAAAAAAAAGACCAGCCATCCAACATACCAGGAAAGGGGGGGAAGTGCACTGCCTTTACGAAAAAAAAATACTGGCAGGCAGAGGGCACAAAAAAACGGGCTTTTTTTCTAGAGGATAAGAGATATCCCCAGAAAAAAAGCCCGGCAAGCATTTGTTGTTCCGCCTAAATTAACTCGCTTTCAATGGAACGACCTTGACTGATATCTCGGCGGTTACATTGAAACCGACCTTGACGTTGACCGTATGTTCTCCAATGGTCTTGATGGGTTGATTGAGCAGAATCTGTTTCTTATCAAGGCTAATATTGTTTTCGGCCAGTTTGGCGCAAATATCGGCACTTGAGACAGAACCAAAGAGTCTCTCATCATCGCCGGCAAGTTGTTCAATGACAATCTCCTGACCATCGAGTTTTTGGGCAATGGCGTTGGCCTTTTTCTGATCTTCAGCCTTACGGGCCTCGATGGCGGCCTTGTTTTGCTCCAAAAGGGCAAGGTTCTCAGGGGTGGCAACAATGGCTTTCCCCTGTGGCAAGAGATAGTTGCGCCCGTAGCCTGCCTTGACCTTGACAATATCTCCCTGAAATCCTAAAGAGCTGATTGTTTCCTGTAGAATGAGTTCCATTTTACTCTCCTCGTAACGACCCATAGGGCTCTTTTGAACCCTGTTTCCCGGGCTCGTTGTACGTTTATCTTATCAAGAGGGGAGACCTCTTCACCTCTTTTTATTCCTGTATCGACTCAGCTGCATATTTTATCTTGCGAATATCAAACCAGACATCAGCCACCCCAAGGACTAAAAGCGTCATATGCCCAAAAAACTGTACGATAACCATAAAGTAAAAAAGGGCGCTCAGCAATGAGGGGATATGCCATTTTTTCATAAAAAAAGAGACGATGGCCAGGCCTTGAAAGCAATATACAACGCTTATCAGTAGAAGCCCGTTGATCGCAATAACACGAACCGTGGCTGAAGGGATGGCGGCGCTTATCCCAAGAGCAATGGCCAGCCATATCAATCTGTCTGGAAGTTGCCATTGGCCATAGAGCGGCCACCTGCTGGCACCTTCTTTTTTGAATACAAAGACATTGGCCAATACAATATTCATCCAGGTCAGACAGAGAACACCGCTGCCGATAATGGCTGGCATAAAAAGAGGCAGAACCCTCTGCATCTGGGTGGCGGCCGTTTCAAGCAGTGCCCTTGTCTCCTGGTTTATGTTCTGGTCGCTGCTGTAGGCCTTTTGTGCCTCGTTGAGACCATCCTGCAACACTGCCGTGAATTCATGATAAAAGGCGGATTCATTCCCCCAATTCAAGACGATCAGGGCAAGAATCCAGCAGCCGGCGAGCGTACAGGCGGTTGCGCAGCCGCTGACAACGGGGCTGCTGCCATGGCTGTAGGATATGTATAAAACATATCCTGCCAGCAATAAAATAGCGGTAAACACAAACAGCTCTGCCTGACCAAGCAGGATATGCACGAGCAGGGCAAATGTCGCTCCGGTGATGACAAATCTGCGACCAACATAAGGTCCATAGGTTGTAAGCACTATAAATGGAACCACAGGCAGCAACAGGTGCAGCCAGCCGAAGAAATTCCAAGCCACAGCTGGCAACGATGCCACAACCGTTATGGCAAGAATCGTCCTGACGATAAGTACGATGTGCGGCCGTTTTAATTCTTGCGAATCCACAGTTTGCCTACAGCTGAGTCGTTAATTTTGTGATGACCCCGAATATGGCAAAAATGCAATCTGTCTGGCCTGTTTAATCGCCTCACAAAGTTTCCGCTGGTGGGTTGCGCAGGTACCAACAATTCTTCGAGGGATGATTTTGCCTCTCTCAGAGACAAAACTTCTCAGGGTTTTTACTTCCTTGTAGTTTATGACAAGCTCTTGGTCAGAGCAAAATTTGCAGGTTTTACGCCGTGAAAAGAGCTTCTTCTTTGGTCTTGGTGCCATATTGTTCACCTCCGTTGAAAAACGTTAAGGTCTTTATCCCTTCAGATCATAACCAAAAACCTGCCGCAATAAATCGGGGAAAGGAGGTTTCTGGCAGTATTTTCTTCGATATGGAGTTTTGTCGAAAACAGGTTGAACGCACAGCAAAGGCGCAGTTTACTCCCATCAGTCTTCCTGGGAGGTCTCCTCGGTCTTGGCCTCTTCTGCCTCGGTTGCTTTGCTTTGATCGTCTTCCTCTGCTGTTTCTGATGATTCTTGATTTTCGGCTTTTTCTTCTTCCAACGCGGATTCCTGGCGTTTTTGGGCAGAAACAGAAGCCTCTTCAATTTCAGACTCCGAAATTGAGGCGGCGGTTTTGATGGTCATATATTTTATAACCGCATCCTCGATACGATACCTTCTCTCAATCTCTGCCACCGCCTCGGGAGTGGCTGCATAGTCGAAAAAGATGTAGTTTCCCAGGCTTTCTTTTTTGATGAGATAGGCAAGCTTCTTGACACCCCACTTACTGAGCTCGATTATGCTGCCATTCTCGTCGGCAATGATGCCTGTAGTCAGATCGATGATTTTGTTGATTGTTTCTTCTCCGGCACTTGGGCGAAGAATGGCGATGGTTTCGTATCTTCTCATGATTTCCTCCTCATGGACATGATAATGCCTGCTGTTGTAGGCCCATTTCTTAGGGGTTGGGCCAGGCAGGCATTTTAAAAAAATTAACGAACAGAGTCGTTTGCAGGCCCCAATCCTCTTGGGAACAGGAGCGAGAAGGAGAGCAATACCAGACTGCCAGATGACCTCTGTGCTAAAAGACCTTTCTGGCTTTTGCAAGAGCCGTCTCAGACAAAGAAATAAAAGCCTGGAATCACCCTTCAAAAAATATATCGGGTGAATCGATATGTTGGTCAAGACAACGACCAGAACAACCCGTAACAACCAAATTCCCTCAGGTCTGCCAAATTCGTAGAACAGCGGATTATACTCGTTGTGAGGTTTTATGTCAATGGATATTTCCTGCGTTTCTCCTCTGCCTTGATTGCGGCCCATTGTTGTTTAAGCTCGGCTTCATCCTTGTACGGTGTCCCTTTAAAAACGTGAGGATGGCGTCGTATGAGTTTGTCGTTTACCTCCCTTACCACATCTTTGAGGGTGAAGTCGCCCTGATGGCGATGAATCTCTGTGAGCATCAGCAAAATGAAGAGTACATCGCCAATCTCTTCGCAGGTATTTACGGTATCTGACTTTTGTATCGCCTCTATCAGTTCATCTACCTCCAGGCGAAGATATTTCACCAGTGAATGTGGTGTCTGTTTTTTATCCCATGGGCAGCCGTTTTTCCCTCGAAGGGCGGCAATGGTTTCCATCAGAGTTTTTAGATCACTTTTCATTTTCTTCAACCAGCTGAAAAATAGATGATTTTTTAGGGTTTGCCTCGCCGTCGAGCTAATCTTGTTCGCTTTTTTTACAAGTGGACTTATCGTTTTATACAGTATCAGTCAAGTCGCAGGCGAAGACTTGCAAAGATTTCTTCGCGGCGCTGCTTTTCTTTTAAAGCCCGTGCACGCGATGCAGTGTTTGCATCAAAGTTTCCACTATGCTATTTAGCTTGGCTCGCAATGCAGTATGGAGAGCATTGCCCAGTTTTTTGTTTATTTTAGATTTTGGAGTGAGGTCGTACCATGCAGGAAAAAAAGAATCAAAAACTCTTGCTGGAAAAGCATAAAGATATAGCCCGAATAGATCAAGAAACAAAAAGGACACATGGCTGGTATGTTCGTGTTCGTTATCGTGGAAAAACCTATGCCAAGTTTTTTTCAGACCGTAAAAGCGGTGGTCGATACTCAAGTCTTCTTTCTGCCATAAGTTGGCGGGATAATAAAGAAAAAGGCTTGGGGAAAGTGAGGACGAACAAGCATGTCGTCACCGTCAGTAACAGCAAAACCGGGGTTGTTGGTGTGCGACTGAATGAAAAACTCAACAGATACGAAGTAAGCTGGGTCTCCCATCTTGGCAAGCAGGGAAAGACCTCGGTTTCAATAGCAAAACATGGTAAACGTGTCGCCTTTGAAAAGGCCTGTGCTATTCGTAGAGAAAAAGAGCAGGCCCGGCTTGAGAGCTTGTGTTAATGATCTGCAATCTCTTGAATATAAACGCAGCTTCACCTCTGAATGAATCTGATGATCGTACAATGTAAGATGCTCCAACCGATGGCATAAGCCTGTAGACCGTTTGATAGATCGTAAGGCCTCATTGTTGTCGGCCTTGTATCGATTATAGAGGGCCTTGATATGGAGAAGAAAGACGGTTTTAACGATCTTAACTATTGACAAACGACAAGCGAAAGAGTTAAATGTTTCGTCTTTGTATCTGATTACGCTTTGTTCATGACAGAGATACGTTCTGAGAGGTCTTTCTATGTATGCAATAGTACGTACGGGTGGAAAACAGTACCAGGTTGCCTGTGGCGATCGGGTGCGGGTTGAAAAGTTAAACGGCCAGGTCGGCGATACGGTTGATTTGACTGATGTTTTGCTGGTTGCAGATGGTGATGATGTTCGGGTAGGGCAGCCATTGCTGGAAAACGCAAGGGTGAGTGCGAAAATAGCCGAACAGGGACGGGGCAGGAAGGTCATTGTCTTCAAGAAAAAAAGAAGAAAGGGATACCGTCTTAAGCAAGGTCATCGCCAGTCTTTTACAGGTCTGCTGATCGAGAAGATTGATCTGTAGTGATCTTTTGCAGTAGCCGATGAGATATCCTAGGTTTTCGATTGTGGTAAAGGAGTAAGAAGATGGCTCATAAAAAAGCTGGTGGTAGTTCGAGGAATGGACGTGACAGTGCTGGCCAAAGACGCGGGGTGAAGCGTTTTGGCGGAGAGAAGGTCAAGTCTGGAAACATTCTGGTCAGACAACTTGGAACGAAAATTCATCCAGGAACCAACGTCGGTTGTGGAAGGGATTACACCCTGTTTGCTCTGGTAGAAGGTGTTGTCGCCTATGAGGATTTTGGCAAAAATAAAAAACGTGTCAGCGTGTATCCTGCCGCGTAACCTGTGCTGTCTTTTTTCTCTGTAACTTTTTTGTTTCCTGTGATTGCAGACGAGATGGAGTCCGGAGTTGCCGATTTATGAAATAATTTAGATATAATCGACCTTGTAGTTCCGCTAGAAGGGATCTTTTTTTCTCAAGAGACTCGGCCGCAATGTTTTTGTTGGTCGAGTTTTTTATTGGTGGGAACAACCTCTGATTTCAGCAAACGGCTTTTTCCAGCCCCCCTTTGAAAGGTTACACTATGTCCTTTGTCGATGAAGCGAAGTTTTTTGTCAAGGCCGGTGATGGAGGCAATGGCTGCGTGAGTTTTCGCAGAGAAAAATATGTGCCCAAGGGCGGGCCAAACGGTGGAGATGGTGGCCGGGGCGGGGATGTCCTGTTGGTGGCGTCTTCAGCTCTGCATTCTTTGATCGATTTTCGCTACCGTTCGCATTTTAAGGCAGCCTCTGGAGAACACGGTCAGGGCAAGAATATGCACGGCAGACGGGGCGTGGATTGCAGCGTTGAGGTTCCTGTCGGTTCTCTGGTAAAAGATGCCAACACAGGAGCTATTCTTTGCGATCTCACAGAGGATGGGCAGACCTTTCTTGCGGCCACCGGTGGCGAAGGTGGGCTGGGAAACGTCCATTTCAAAAGTTCCACAAACAGAACGCCAAGGATCGCAACCAGGGGTAAAACAGGTGAAGAGCGTTGGCTGAAGATTGAACTCAAATTGATCGCAGATGTTGGTTTGGTTGGCTTACCCAACGCCGGAAAATCAACGCTGTTATCACGTTTGTCTGCCGCAACCCCCAAAATAGCGGCATATCCATTTACCACCCTTGAGCCGCAGCTCGGGGTGTTGCAACATACGTTTCATGATCCATGCGTTATCGCAGATATTCCGGGTCTGGTGCAGAATGCACACAAAGGGACTGGTCTTGGTCATACCTTTTTACGGCATATTGAGAGAACCCGTATCCTGATACATGTCCTGGATGCCTCGGATATTAATATCTACGAGAATTTTCAGACTATTGCTGATGAGCTTTACCTCTACAGGGAGGAACTGGCGAATAGAACCCAGATCCTGGTTTTTAACAAGATCGATATGATAGCCCAAGAAGATATCGCGGTTCTGAAAAACGATTTTGCACCCCATAACCAGAAAATGCTGTTTGTCTCAGCTCTTCGTGGACAAGGGCTTGATGAACTGCGTGATCTTATCTTTGAGATGGTGGGTGACAGCGGGCGTGAAGCTTAGGCGGAAATATTCGTGGGAAGTTGACCTTTGGCTTTGAGCGCCATCTTTTTGCGTTACTGCTTTTCTTGATCTCTCCTGGACTGTTTCGGCTTTGAGCTTTTTCAGCGGAATCAGCTTGAGTCTTGTATTATCGGCATCTCTCCTGTTAGAATATATCCGTTGCGCTCGTTTCTTTCGTTTCATGTTTCGTCTCTATACCGTATCTTTAAGCAGTGTATAAGCAAAGATTTTTCTAAGAAGCCCCGTCTTTGACAGTGGAGGAAATGTAATGAAAAGGCCCTTTCTGTTTGGATATATAGCTGCGCTGTTTCTTCTTGTGTGTGGTGGGTGTACTCAAAAACTGGATATCTCATCGATGAATGTGAGGGCTGACTTTGAGGGGCAAGGAGGGAATATTATTGTCGTGGTACAGGATCGGCGCGGGTTTGTTTTGTCCGGAAAAAAGGAGCCAAACTATATTGGAGTAGATGAACAGCAGGGCATTAACGGGCCTCAGAAAACCCTCATCTGCTCTTCAGAAAGAAGCTTGGCTGAAGAAATTTCCCTGCGACTGGCAAGTGGACTGAGGCGGGATCGATACCAGGTAGAGACTCTGACTGTACCTCATTCTGATGAAACGCCGTTGGCGGATCCAAGACTGAAAACTGCCGATTTTGATCGTCTTCTTGTCTTTACCATGAATAATTTTATTGGTCGGATGCGCAACGCAACCAGAGTCTTGTCGATACCGCCATTTTATACGGAATTGAAGTGGAATTTTGACCTCACCGTGTATGATCGCTCCCTGCAGCCAATAGCTGAAGCGCAGAACAGTGGCATTGATGATAAGCTGCATGAATGGCAGGCGTTTGGTTCTGTCTCCAGAGGAAAAGCCCAAACAGCTATCGCCAAAAAACTTGCTTCAATATTAGAAGAAATGCTGCGTTCCCCGAACGTTCAGCGTGTATTAGAGGATATGCCGAAACGTGTTGCCGGGAAAGACCCTGAAGGCATGGAGCAAGGCACAGAGGGAGGAGAGGCAGAGAATAGTTCTGGAAACAGTACAATCAGTGAACTGGAAGAGTATATCAAGAACCAGGATGAAGCCGGCTTTCAGTCCTTGGCCAAAAACCTGTTTACCGAGGGCGTCGATGATAGGGTAGCTGTGGACGAATTGGCAGAGATGGTCTGGGTTGAAAGAAGAAACAACAACCCTAAAATCGTTGACGGACTCTGTTATTTTTGCAGGATCATCGAGGCAAGTAAAGATGGGCGATATAAACCTTTTTTAACCATGCTTGCGCAGGACGAAGATGCCACTGCAAAACTTCGTAAATACGCTCGGAAAATGGGCGCGCGTTTGCCAGACGACTCCTCGCAACCACCTTTTCAGCCGAATGGCCTTCAGCTGCCTTAATATTGAGAACAACTGACCTTTGGTATGAGGTTTTCCAATCTTTTCTCGTCGCTGAAAATGTGTGGCAGCTAACTTGCTGGTGGAGCCTTTTCTTTAGAAAAAAGATTGATGTAGCAGATCCCGGAAACGCTGTTTGCGGGATCTGCTCTTTTTTAGGGAATTACGACTGTTCTTTTAATAAGTCGCGGATTTCCGTAAGCAGTACTTCTTTGTTCGACGGCTTTGGTGGTTCTGTCGGTTTTTCCTCCTCTTTTCGTTTGAGCGAATTCATGCCTTTGATCACCATAAAAATTGCAAATGCGATAATTATAAAATCGACCAACGTCTGAATAAATTTTCCGTAACTGATGACAACAGCGGGTATATCTCCCGAGGCTTTCTGAATTGTCAATGCCAGTTTGGAAAAATCAACACCGCCAATAAGCATCCCTATTGGTGGCATAAGAACATCTGCAACAAACGAAGAAACAACCTTGCCAAATGCGCCACCAATAATGATACCTATGGCCATATCGACGACATTTCCCTTAACGGCAAATTCTTTAAATTCTTTGATCATTCCCATAATATTTCTCCTTTTTTACTTAATTACAATGTGTTATATATGATACATGACCGAACAATGCTTTCGGACAATGCTCTCTATACATGACTGAACCTTAATCTATTTACGGTCAGGTGTCAGCCAAAAAACAATGCCGTGTCTGGTAAGGAGTTAATGCGTTGAAGACCTGCAAAAAACAGTTTTTCAAAAGCTCTCCCGGGTGATTTCTGGTCAATACGGAGGCTTTGTGCAGAAGGGCGATGGAAATTATGATACCAGAGTTTATGAAATATGCCGCTTAGCCCGGATATTTCATAAACATTGTGTCAATTTTTTAAAAATTGCTGATATTCCAATATACTACATGGGAAACATTACAGTTTTACAATATCCAAAGTGTTCACCAAAGGTCAGTCCATGCGGCACCATCTTCTTTACGTACTTTTGCAGTAAATAGAGTTTACTCTTACGTAATGCAAAAAAAATCGAACCTGACACCGCCTAAACTGATGAAATATCCGGGTTAGCCCGGATCGACTGGTTCCGGGTAGCTGCATTTTTTGCCAAGGTAGTTGTTAAAACAGAGACTTGAGTCTGTTGATTCGGTTATAAACTGCGGGGTAAGAGGAATTTTTCCCATTCCTCCGGGGGCGTCGAGGGCCAGGGTCGGAATGGCCATCCCCGAGAGATGTCCGTACAGCCCCCTCATAAGCTCGATTCCGGTCTTTGTCTTTGTGCGAAAATGGTCGACTCCGTAGGTTGTATCGCTCTGAAAGAGATAATAAGGCTTGACCCGCATAAAAAGCAGTTTCTGCATCAGCTCTTTCAGCACGGCAAGATCGTCGTTGATCCCTTTGAGAAGAACGGTTTGTGAACCCAGTGGTATTCCCGCATTGGCCAGTAAAGCGCAGGCCCGTTCAGCCTCGGGGGTAATTTCTTTGGGGTGGTTGAAATGCGTATTGATAAAGAGGGGATGGTGTCTTTTCAGGATGTCGACCAGCCCCTCAGTGACACGCATCGGCAGGGTTGAAGGAATACGGGTTCCAATGCGAATAATTTTAACAGACGGAATGGAGCGCAGATTATATAAGATCTCATCAATTTGATTATCTTCAAGAAGCAGAGGATCTCCACCTGAGACCAGGACATCAGAGACTTCCGGGTGCTTTCTGATATAATCGTAGGCTTGAGCGAGCCTGTTCGGGCCAGTCTTGAACTGACTCTTTCCGACCTTTCTCTTTCTTGTGCAGAAGCGGCAGTAGACGGCACATTGGTTGCAGACCAGCAGCAGGACACGGTTGGGATATTTATGCACCAGGTTCGGCACCGGACTGAGCTGCTCTTCGGCCAGAGGATCCGGAGTGCATACCCTGTCTTCAAGCTCCAGGGTGTCAGGGATGCATTGTCTTGCTATAGGATCTTTCCTGGTCTCTATAAGTCCATAGAAATAAGGATTTATACGCATAGGGAAAATCTTGGTTACCGCAGCCAGAGGGCCAGTATCGCCAGCTATCTTTGGGCCCAGCTGGTCTGGCGCTGTAATGCTTTTCCGCAATATTTTCTTCCAGGTTTCCATGGAGTGGCACTATAAAAGAAACGATATATTATGGAAACCTTGAATAGTTGTTTTTTTCTCCTACGGTCTGCGGTATGTTAAAGAGATAAGAACAACATACCTCTTTTTCTCTTCTGTCTACCTGTGTAAGAAAAGGTGTATTGCAGCAAAGGGAAAAGGGCAAAGGCGTCTGCACGAACTTTTCGAAAAGATCGAGAAACATTCTCATTATTTGCACTTTTTAGAACTTTGGGGGGCTGGTTATGTCTTCAAATCTGTATCGTTTTCGATACGATGAGTATGGAAGCACCAAAGAAATTGTTGTTTATGCCAATGGTGAATCTGCCCGTTCGTCACGTTTTATCAACAAGGGAACCGCCTTTAACAGTGAAGAACGAAAAAGCATAGGGCTGGAAGCAACCCTGCCGCCAAGTGTTCGCAGTCTGGCAGATCAGGTCGCAAGCTGCCAGAGACTGGTAGACGATAAAGACAACGATATCGAGAGATATATCTTTTTACGTTCCTTGTTTAACCGAAATGTAACGCTGGCTCATGCGCTTATAAGAACCGACATTGAAAAGTATATAAAACTGATCTATACGCCCACTATCGCTCTGGCTGTTCAGCAGTATTCCTCGATGTTTCGACAGGCCAATGGTCTGCATTTCTACCCGGGTAATATCGATCAGGCAGAGGATATCCTGCGGCGTTTTGCCTGCAGGGATATTCGGCTTGCGGTTGTTACTGATAACCATGGTATTCTGGGACTCGGTGACCAGGGTGCCGGTGGTATCGCTGTCTGTCTCGGGAAATTGATGATTTATACACAAGGGGCAGGTATTGCACCCTGGCATTGTCTGCCCATCTCTTTGGATGTTGGCACAAATAACGAGCAGCTTCTCGCCGATAAAAACTATCTTGGCTGGCGTCAAAAACGGCTGGAAGGAGAAGAGTATCTCTCCTTTGTTGGACGTTTTGTCCGCGCCTTTCGGAACGTTTTCCCGAATGCTCTGTGTCAATGGGAGGATTTTTCTCCCAAAACGGCCTTTTCAATTCTTGATGCCTTTGAAGATGAGCTGATTTCCTTTAACGATGATATTCAAGGAATGGGCGCTATAGCGGCAAGTGCTATCCTTTCGGCTGCAAAGGTGAGAAACGTCAGCTTTGAGGATCAGGTCTTTCTTATCCATGGCAGTGGCACCGGCGGCATTGGGATTGCGCGGACTATTTTTGATATTTTACGCTCCAGAGGCCTCTCCGAGGAGGAGGCCTGCGAGAAAATTTACGTTATTGCTCGGGACGGCCTGGTATCGACGAAAAAGGAATACCCGTATTACAAGAGACAATTTTGTAAAAATCCAGACAGGCATCCCTGGATGAATGCCCTTGAGGCCAACGATGTTGCAACCATCATTGAAAAGGCAAGGGTAACTGTTCTTATCGGAACGACAGGGCATGAATTCTTTTTTAATGAAGATACCGTTACCGCTATCAAGAAAAATTGTGACAGACCCCTTATTATGCCGCTATTCCAACATGTTTCGACCTCTGCAGAGTTGTGCCGGCGGATTGTTAAATGGAGTCAGGAAGGGGTGCTTTTTGCCACCGGAAACCCCTGTTCGACAATGGATGAACTGGCAAAGGCTCCGGGGATCAGCCAATGCAACAACGCCCTGATGTATCCAGGAATTGCCTTGGGGGTGCTGGCCGCAGGGGCAAGTGAGATTGTGCCTGAGTTTTTTATTGAGGCTGCGATGGCAATCTCTGATATGCTCACAGAAGAACAGCTTAAGGCGGGAAAAGTGATGCCTTCCCTCGGTGAATTACGAAATGTGGCGAAGTCTGTTGCTTTGGCTGTTGCCCTCTGTGCCGTTGAAAAAGGACTCAGCAGGCCTTGTGTCTTTTCTGATTTTCAGCCCAACGGTGATGCAAGCAGAATGGCGAGGTTGATTGACAGAATACGCTGGAGACCGGAATATCTTCCGCTGACGCCGATGTAAAACAAAACAGGCCCCATCGCTTAATAAAGACGATGAGGCCTGCTCAAATCCTCCCTTACACTCTCGTCAAACTCCAGCGATTTGGGAAAAAGAGCGAAGGGGCAAGGTTTCAAAACCTGTCTTTACAACTTCTGTACGTTGTCAGCAGCGGGTCCCTTCGGACCATCAACAATCTCAAAGGTTACGCGGGAACCTTCTTCAAGGGATTTGAAACCGTCAGATTTAATAGCGGAGTAATGCACGAAGACATCTTGCCCACCATCTTGTTCGATAAAACCAAATCCTTTCGCATCGTTAAACCATTTAACTGTGCCTTCTGCCATCAGACCGCTCCTTTTCTGCTCGGTTTTCAAAAAAACCGTTAATAAAATCTCAGTCGAGCAACCTTTAATCCGGGATTCCAGAACAGAAACCCGATTTCGTCAAATCCAGCAAAATGAAAACCAAATCTGACAGAGAACGCTCCATGGTTCCCGAGCCTTTGCTTCAAGAACTGTCTGGATAAAGGTACTCTTTTTTTTACAGGTTGTTCGACCGAATAACCAGTCGCTATGTCTGCACCAGAAATTTCTTAAAACCTCAGTACATACGCCACTACAACGAGTAATGACGGTGATCACATAGCACCAACTCCTATAGCATCTCTCAATGGGAAACGCAAGATAAAAAAACCAATAATATGCTGCTATCAAGGGGATATTGTCTTGTCTGAAGGGACACTCGTAGCGCCTGTTTGACTTTTTTGTGAAATGGTTGTGCGATTTGGGCGTTGTTGCCTGTCTGCAGGCTTTAATTATGGTAAGAGTCTTCTTCGATGACATTTTTTTTGTTTCATTTTGTGCGTTTTGTTGTGCTTTTTCTTCGTGTTTCTGGTGTATGCTGGAATGCGGTTCGCAGGGTGGATTCTCCTCTTTTTTTCAGCTACAATATGAACATTTCTGAAAGAGGTTGATGTCGCCATGACTGGTCCAATTTTTTTTATGCGATCACAGCCACGAAGCGAGATTGATTGTATACGTAATTGTACGAAAAAAATTACCTGTAAGATCTGGCTATTCTTTACGATTCGTCCCAATTCTTCTGCCATAGGGCCTGAAATATGTTGCCTCGATGTTATTCGTTTCAACCACAGTATCTGCACCTGGAAGGTGGATTAAAGCTTCATTACCTGGATGAGGGCGAGGGGCCGGTTGTTGTGCTCGTTCATGGCAACCCGACCTGGAGTTATTATTTTAGAGATCTCGTTGAAGAACTTCGAGTTGACCACCGGGTGATTGCCATCGATCACATCGGTTGCGGTCATTCAGACAAACCTCAGGAATACGAATATACCCTGGAAAATCATATCAAAAATCTCTCTGCACTTATCGCATCTCTGCACGTTAGTTGCTACTCTCTTGTTCTACACGACTGGGGAGGGGCTATTGGTATGGGACTGGCCGGAAGGAACTGCTCTTGTATCAAAAAGATTGTCCTGATGAACACGGCTGCCTTTCGGTCAAGACGTATACCATTGCGTATCCGCCTCTGCCGCATACCTCTTCTGGGTGAGGTGTTGGTCCGTTTTTTTAATGGTTTTGCATGGCCAGCAACCTTTATGGCAGTAGAAAAGAGGTTGCCGAAAGAGGTTAAAAAAGCCTATATTGCTCCGTATAATTCCTGGGCCAACAGGATTGCTGTACATCGGTTTGTTGTTGATATCCCAGATTCCCCCAAACACCAGACCTATCCAAGGCTTCTTGAGATCGAAAACAGTTTGCAGCTGGTCAAACAGGCGGGTATCCCGATGCTGATTTTATGGGGAGGCAGGGATTTTTGTTTTACAAAGCATTTTTATCAGGAGTGGTTAAGACGATTTCCAGAGGCCAGATCTGTTTATTATCCTGATGCCGGACATTATCTGCTCGAAGATAGAAGAGAGGATGCCTGCAGACAGATCAGGGCCTTTCTCAGCTCATAGAAGGGGTGTCTGATGCAGAGGCGGGTACAAAATATTGCTGAGGTTTTTGTGGAATCGGCTCAAAAGCACGCCTCGAAAACCGCTCTTATTGAAGCAAAAAGCGGTGCCTCTATTGATTTTGCTGCCCTCAATGAACGTTCTGATCTCTATGCCCGTTTTTTCAGCGAAAACGGTATTCAGGTCAAAGAGCCGGTCATGTTGATGGTACGACCATCTATTGATTTTATCTGTCTTACCCTGGCATTGTTCAAGATTGGCTCTCCGGTCATCCTTATCGACCCGGGGATGGGCTTGAGGAATGTATTACGCAGTATACGGCGGGTTCAACCACGTTATCTGATAGGGATCCCGAAGGCCATTCTTTTTAGCAAGCTGTTTCCCTCAGCCTTTGCCAGTTTGAAAAAAACATTTTGTTATGGTCGTTCGTTTGGTGTATTGGGAAAGGATATCAGCAGGATACAGAAAAAAGACAACTCCCGCTATCCGCTCTATATCCCCGAAGATGACGATATTGCAGCGATCGTCTTTACAACCGGCTCCACAGGACCGCCCAAGGGGGTACGCTACGATCACTCTGTTTTGTACGCTCAGCTGCAGTTGATACAGGGCTATTACCAAATAAATGCTGAAGACATTGACCAGCCGGCCTTTCCTCTTTTTGCCCTGTTTTCAACCGCACTTGGAGCATGTGCGGTCATTCCCGATCTGGATCCGGCAAGACCGGCAAAGGTAGATCCTGTTAAATTTATTGAGTCCTTACAAAAATATAAAGTAACATACTCGTTTGGATCTCCGGCTATTTGGCGGGTTGTCAGTGCCTATTGTGTGGAAACGGGGGTCGTCTTGCCTGCCCTTGACAAGGTGCTGATGGCTGGTGCTCCCGTTTCTTATACGATTTTGCAGTCGATGAGACAGATTTTGTCTTCCGAGGCAAAGGTATATACTCCCTATGGCGCGACGGAAGGTCTGCCTGTGTGTTCGATCGATTACAGGGAAATACTTGATGAAACGACCGCGATCAGCAGACGCGGCGGTGGTACCTGTGTTGGCAGAGCGCTTCCCGGGGTTGACGTACGAATTATTGCTCCGTCTGATGAGGTTCTTTTCGACATTGCACAGTGCCGCTTTTTAGAGACTGGTCAGGTCGGCGAAATTATCGTCAAAGGAGGCGTTGTTACAAAGGCCTATATCAACGATACTGAGGAAACCCTTATGGCCAAGATACAAGACCAGAGCGGATTTTGGCATCGGATGGGTGATCTCGGTTATATCGATGATAAAAAACGGCTCTGGTTTTGTGGCAGAAAGGCCCACAGGGTTATCAGTGAAGAGCAGGTTTTTTTTCCTATCCCCTGTGAAGCCATTGTTAACGAATCCAAGGATGTTTTTCGCTCTGCACTGGTGGGGGTGAAAAATTATGATAACAAGACAGAACCGGCGTTAATTCTTGAGACAGAGAGCTCTTTTTCTGGAGATCAAGGTCTCTTGATTCGTGAAATTGCCGCTCTTGCCGCTAAAAATGAATTGACCAAGGATATCAGGTCGTTTCTTATCCATCCCGCTTTTCCAGTGGATATTCGTCATAACGCAAAGATCTTTAGAGAAAAACTCAGCGTATGGGCACAGAAAAAGTTATACCCCTGACCTTTCGCTCTGCACTTGTTACCGGCGGAAGTGGCTTTATTGGCGGGGCTGTCGTCAGGCTCTTGCTGAAATATGGGATACGGGTAAAGGTTTTGGCCCGGAATCCCTCTCCGGAGCTTGAGATGCTTGGCGTTGAATGCTGTCGGGGAAACCTCGTTGAGGCAGAGACGGTCTGTTCTGCTGCCCGGGGTGTGGATGTCGTTTTTCATATCGCCGCATTGGCTGGGATCTGGGGGCCATATAAGGTCTACTATGAAACAAACGTTACCGGCACGAAAAATGTCGTCGAGGCCTGTCTGAAAAACCAGATTTCCGTACTTGTTTATACCTCAACCCCGTCAGTGGTCTTCAATGGGCGAGATATCAGGGGAGCAGATGAATCGCTCGACTACGCCGGAAAATTTCTTTGTCATTATGCCCGTACCAAGGCCATGGCAGAAAAAATAGTCCTGGGAGCGGAAAAACTCAAGACCTGCGCCATTCGTCCTCACCTCGTCTGGGGACCGGGTGATCCACATCTGCTTCCAAGGTTGATTGCCGCAGGGCGCAGGGCAGAGCTAAAAATGGTGGGCGAGGGCGACAACCGTGTCGATATCTCGTATATTGACAACGTTGCCCATGCCCATATCCTTGCGGCAAAGAATCTCTCAGAAACCGGAACGGCCTGCGGTCAGGCCTATTTTATCAGTGATGGTGAGCCTGTTTGTCTCTGGGACTGGATAAACGATCTTTTCAGACAAATGGATATAGAACCTGTTTCCAAAAAGCTTTCCTGTCGCGCAGCCTTTACCATTGGGGCAATTCTTGAAGGACTGTATCGTCTTTTGCGAGTCAAGGCCGAGCCAAGAATGACCCGCTTTCTTGCCGAACAGCTTGCCAAATCACATTATTTTTCCATTGAAAAGGCAAGGCGGGAACTTGGCTACCGGCCGCTTGTTTCTGCAAAAACTGGTCTTGACCGAACCCTTCAGTGGGTAAAAAATGAGATGTAATACCATGTGTAAATCGTTCGTATCCTGTGTTGCCTTATTGGCGGTTCTTTTCTGTGGTACGCTGCCGGCCCATGGCCTCAATATTGGTGAGGAGCGGCAGATTGGTGAAAAACTCCTCTTTTCTGTTCGTCATCATTTCAAGCTTATCGACAGCCCGGATATTACCGCATACATCACAGACCTTGGCAATAGCGTTCTCGATGTCTCTGGAGCTCATTATTTTGACTACCATTTTTTTATTATAGACAGCAGGGAGTTTAATGCCTTTGCAGCCCCCTCCGGTCTGATTTTCTTTTATTCCGGACTGGTTGAGGCCATGGGGAGCGAAGATGAGCTGGTTGCTGTGCTTGGTCATGAAATTGGCCACATAAAAAAGAGGCATCTCGCCACACGTCTTGAAAAAAGTAAATACCAGTCTCTTGCCACCCTAGGGCTCGCTGTGGCCTCTATTGCCTTTGGCGGAACAATGGCTCCGGCCTTGTTGACGGGCACGATGGCGGCAAATCAAAGTATTACCTTGCATTTTAGCCGAAAGGATGAAGAGGAGGCCGATCTACTCGCCTATCAGTGGATGAAAATGCTTGGTCGGGATGTCTCTGGGCAGGTGCGTATGCTGAGGACAATGCGAAGAATTGCCAGATACCGAAGTGATACCTTGCCACAGTACCTGTTGACCCACCCGAATCCTGAGGCACGACTTAACCTGATTGAGGGGTTTATTGATACCGATACCGAGTATAAGAGCCAGAGGAAAACTGTCGCCGATGATGTGGCTTTTTTGCGCTTTAAATACCGGATTTTGACCCTGGCTTCATCTGCCACAAATCTGCGAGGTACTCTTGACGCCACACTCAACAGCCAACACGCAGATGTGTTGCATAAAGATATGGCACGTTACGGTATGGCTGAGCTGGCAAGGAGTGAAAAAGACTTTGACAGGGCCCGTCAGTTACTCGAAGAAGTACAAAGAAAATATCCTGACTTTACCCCATTTCTTGTTGACAGGGCAGTGCTTGAGTTTGAGGCCGGAAATCTCTTGCAGGCTGAAGAAATGCTCCTGGAGGCGAGGGCAAAAAACGCCTTTGATATCTATGCGACCTATTACCTGGGTAAGCTTTTGCAACAGACGAAAAGAGAAGAGCAGGCCCTTGAGCTCTACAAAATTGTGGAATATGAACAACCACAGTTTGCAGATATTTACTTTGTGATGGGGCAGATTTATACGGCTCAGAAAAAAAGAGGCCTGACCAACCTGTATTTGGGAAAATATTTTCTGTATCGAGGAAAATTTGATCTGGCCGTTGAAAGTTTTGAAAAGGCGATCAAGGATCCCGATCTTACTGTAGGAGATCGGGAGAACATCGCGGGCTATTTGGAGCAGATCAAAAGGATTCAGAATTGATCCCAGCGGTAATGAGATGGATACCTGTAAAAAGGAGAATTTATCAGGCTATGGAAAAGGCAATGCAACAGATTCGAGACAGGATAGATAGTATTGACAGTGAAATCCTGGTCTTGCTTAAAGAGCGTCTTGGCTGTGCCGGGGAGATCGGTTTGATAAAAAAGAATCAAGAGTTGGCCGTTTGTGACCCTGCCAGGGAAAAACAGATTCTTGACCGGCTCAGCAAGGATAATAATGGCGTCTTTCCTGAAAAAGCGCTGAGGACAATTTTCCAGGAAATTATAACGACCTGCCGGCTTTCTCAATCACAGGAAGATTCTCAATAACCTAATTATTTGACTTGTAGACCCCTCTACAACAGATCCGAATGGTATAAAACACAGGGAATTCTCTGAGGGCAACGCAAAGAGGTCTGTTCAACCGTGTCAACAGGCCTTATCCACCGATTCTTGACATATGGCCTGCACAGCCCATTCTGTTTTCTGCGTCTTGCAGCCTGTGGCCTTGCGGTTTATGCAGTATGGTTTGCCTGATACTGTGCATAATGCTCTGGTCTGAGCCTCCGGAGCGGATTATACTTTTGAGATCGACTTCATTGTCTGAGAGAAGGCAGGCCCGCAACTTACCTTCGGAGGTGAGACGCAGCCTGTTGCACTGGTCACAGAAGTGGTGGCTGAGCGGGCTGATAAAGCCCACTGAGCCGGAATATCCTTCAGGCGTGGTGAGCTCGAACATCCTCGCCGGACCGGAGCTGTATCTCACCTTATATGGCTTGAGTTTGCCGAGGTGGCTTATTTTTTCCTGTATTTCGCCGGCACCTATAAACTGATCTTTTTGCCAGCTGCTCTCAATCCCGACAGGCATAAACTCGATGAACCGTACCTTAAACGGATATTTAAGGGCGAGCTTGGCAAAATCAATACACTCATCGTCATTGATACCCCGCATAGCAACGACATTGATCTTGATTCTCATTCCAAGAGCATGGGCCATGAGGATCCCCTGCCAGACTTTTTCAAAGAGATTCTTGCCCGCAATATATTGGAACCTCTCAGCCTTTAAGGTGTCGAGAGAAACATTGATATGGCGGATGCCGCTGTCGTAGAGAATCTGCGCTTTTTCGGCGAGTAGTACTCCATTGGTGGTAAGGCGGACCTGGTCAAGACCTTCGATTTCGTTGAGTGTTTGTATAAAACCAATAATACCTTTGCGTATGAGCGGTTCACCACCGGTCAGGCGGAGTTTGTTCATGCCGAGAGACACGGCTATTCTTACGATACGAAGAAGCTCTTCATATCGAAGAAGGTCAAGCGGCTGTAAAAATTTGTTCTTGGTGGGAAGATGGGAGACGTTCTGCGCGGCTGGCATACAGTAGCTGCAACGCAGGTTGCAACGGTCTGTAACAGACAGTCGGAGATAAGAGATTGTCCGATTAAATTGATCGACAAGAGAGGAAATTGTTTGTATTTTTTCGCTCACGGGACATTTCGCTGGCAGCAACTGCCTTTAATAAAAAGATGCGCTGTCGTCGAGTCAGACATGCCTGACATCGCCGGACAATTCCATTGAAAAGGTAAAGTTTTCTGTCTTCGCAATCCGGAGAAGGGCTTTTTGCCTCTCTCTGTTGCATGTATAGTTACCATATTTTCATGATCACTCAACCAGAAAACCGACCAATGCTGATTTTAGGGATTGAAAGTTCCTGTGACGATACCTGTGCCGCTGTTTTGAGTAAGGAACGGATCCTCTCCAATGTCCTCTCCAGTCAACACCAAATACACAGTCGCTATGGGGGGGTGGTTCCAGAGCTTGCCTCACGCCAGCATTTACAGTCTATCCACCTGATTGTCAGTTCAGCCTTGGAAAAAGCCGCATGTACGCTCGATGATATTGAGCTTGTTGCAGCAACACAGGGGCCAGGGCTGATAGGATCCTTGCTTGTCGGCTTTTCCTATGCCAAGAGTCTTGCCGCTGTAAAGAACATTCCTTTTGTCGGCGTTGATCATCTGGCCGGCCATATACTCTCTATCCTTCTCCACGAGCCAAAGCCTGCCTTTCCCTATCTTGCTCTCGTTGTTTCCGGTGGAACCTCTTCCCTGTATCTTGCAGAAAATTATACTTCTTTCCAATGTCTTGGCCGGACCAGAGATGATGCGGCAGGTGAGGCCTTTGACAAGGTTGCAAAAATCCTCGGTTTTTCTTATCCCGGTGGCCCGCAGATCTCGCGTTCGGCAGAGGATGGCAACTGCGAAGCAATATCCTTCCCCAGGGCCTGGCTTGCATCCGACTCTCTTGATTTTAGTTTTAGTGGGCTTAAAACCGCAGTTGCAAATTATGTACAGCAGGAAAAGGAGCATCGGAGAAAGCTCCATTATGGCAATATTTGTGCCTGCTTTCAGGAGGCTGTTGTCGAGGTCCTTGTCAAAAAAACACTCTATGCTGCCCGGCAATATGGGATACAAACCGTCGTTCTGGGTGGTGGAGTGGCGGCCAATTTCAGGCTTCGCAGCCAAATGCAAAAGGCCTGTAGCGCTGTGGGTATTGATTTTTACTGCCCGGAGTTGCAGCTTTGTACAGACAACGCGGCGATGATAGCCCTTGCGGGCTGGCATGCCTATCGTGAAAACGGCGCAACCCACCTGGACCAAGATGTCTATTCTCGTTCCGATCTTGGTTAACTTGATATGCAATTGTTCAAGGGCTTCAGCAGGTGGTTACGGTATTATCTGATTCGCCTTAAACGATTGCAGGGCAGCCCACAGTCTCTGGCCGGTGGAGTCGCCATTGGTGTGCTCATCGGCCTGTCGCCGACAATGCCGTTTCATACCATCCTTATATTTCTTCTTGCTTTTCTAACGCGCACCTCGTTTATGAGTGCTTTGGTGGTAAGTTATATCGTATGTAATCCAATTACCGTTCTTCCTCTCTACTCTCTTTCGATCATTTTGGGAAATGCCCTCACACCGTACAGGATTGATGCAGGGACATTGAATATGCTTGTATCGACGGTGAGCAAGGGAAGCCTTTCACAATCGTTTGCGCTCCTTTCTTCGATGGGGCAGGAGAGTGTCATCGTATTGCTGGCTGGAGGCTTCGCTTTTTCCCTGCCCTGTTCAGTGCTATGTTATGCCTTGGCTCTGTGGTTCTTTTCCTGGCGGGAAAAGAAAAAAAGAAAGAGCCATGCGTCTCAAAAAAGCAATCTTACAGAGAGGTGCCGCTGATTGCTCTAATCCGGATATTTCATGAACATTGTGTCAAATTTTTAAAAATTGCTGATATTCCAATATACTACACGGAGAAAATTACAGTTTTACAATATCCAAAGTGTTCACCAAAGGTCAGTCCATGCGGCGCCATCTTCTTCAGTATTTTTGCAGTAAATATAGTTTACTATTACTTAATACAAAAAACTTCGAACCTGACACCACCTGAACTGATGAAATATCCGGGCTAAGCCGAGCAAAGGCTGTTACCCCGGTTGAAGGCATTCCGTGGAAGTTGACGCAGAAGGTCAATCAGCCTCAACTCCCACGAGACGTATTGTCTGTTCGATCAGACGCTTACTTGAAGTGACTCAGCGGCTCAGCCAGATGGTCGACCCAGATATCGGTAAACTGATCAAATTCTGCAGTCCCTTTGAGGATGGTTTCGCAGTTGTATCCCGCCTTGGTCAGAATGTTTTTCCAGGAATCCTCTTCATCTCCTGCCATATCGTTTTTGGCATGGTCTCCAGCAACGGACATAAACGGCAGGAGATAAACCTTTTTGACCCCTCTCTTTTTCAGAAGAGACTGAATGAGTTCAAGATCAGGATAACCTTCAACGGTACCGATCAGAACATTTGGATCTTCAAGCTGTACCTGAAAATTCAGGGCCGCGTAAAAGCCATTGGAGGGGTGATGGGTTCCATGTCCCATGAAAACTACGGCTTCGTCTTTTTGCCTCTCTTTGGGGAGGACCGCAAAGAGGGCATCAACGGCCTTTTTCATGTCTTCTTGAGTGCCAAGAAGAGGATAGCCGAGAAGAATGGATTGAAATGCTCCCATGATCCTGAATGAACTGACAATCCTCGCCAAATCGTGAAACTCGGCACCTCCGATGGTGTGCAGGGATTGAACCGCGACATGGGTAAAGCCGTCATCACTCATCTTTGCCAGTGCTACCTGCGGAGAGTCGAGTTGTTTCCCTTGCCCGGCCAGTTTTTTTCGTATGATATGAGAAGTGAATGCCCAGCGTACCGGGATATCGGGATAGGTGCCCTTGACTTTTTGATCGATATTTTCAAAGGAAATCTGGGCACTCTCTTCACTTGAACCAAAGGCGACCAGTAGAATACCGACCTTTTTGTCGGCTGGATCGCCATGCTGGCTCCCGGCGAAGCTGATACCTGCCGAAAAGACGAAGGTCAGAATACAGCAGAAAACCACAATACGTTGACGTTTGATCATTTTCTTCTCCTTGCTAAGAGCGTTTTCCTGGCCCGAAAACAAAAAATCCCCGGACCAAATGAAATTGACCCAGGGATGCCCTTGTTCCCTCGTATCGTAATACAGCAACCCCGGTCCACGAGAGCGCTGAAAAACCTTTTCAGGCAGGTCTTCTGACTTCCGGCGTACAATCATCTTCCACTGCGCCTTCCCGATATTTTCCTATCAGTGGCCTGTTTGCAGTGTTTCGCGCCAGTTACAGCGGCGGGCCCGTCCCGGATTTACACCGGGTTCCCTTTTCATCCACATTTATGGAACCTGAAAACAGCGCAATCTTTACAGAAGAACGGGGTACTGTCAACAGAATTTGTGGTTGCGCTCCAGTCTTTTTCTTTGAATTTTCTTAAAATATCTGGTGGGTTGTATACAGCACATCCCTTCGGAGGGCGGGACAATTGCGCAGTGAAAGAGCTGTGGTGCCGTTGTTCTGCTTGTGGTGAGTAAGCCCGCCTGCTGAAACGTTGTCCTGCAAAGCCTCGGGCCTTCCTCCGCTTCTTGCGGGGCGTTGTTTATTGGCCGTTTTCTTGAGAGAAATACAGGTGTAGACTGGTCATAATCAGGAGAGGGATGCCCAGCTCCAATGTCTCTTCTATCAGCCTCATATTGGCCGAAAAGTGAGGGCCGGTAACCACTCCAAGTGCCGATAATTTACCCCTAATACCGTCCAGTGATTTCGATAGTACCAGGGTCAAGAAAACCAGTGATATCGAGAGAGCCAGAGGTGTCTTTTGCCTCAATTCACGAAAAAACCTGCGGCTGTGTTTGTTTGCTATCGTAGAGACAAGAGAGATGATCAGCACTATGACGACAAGGCCGATGATTTTCTCGTATATTGGAACCGTATCACTAATGTAAAAATAAGTTTTCAGGATCCCCATTGTTGTAAATTTTGAGTGAAAGTCCAGTTCACGCAAGGCAAAGACAAGGATGAGTAGAAAAAAATAGTAGTATCTGTTTAGATAGGCCAAACCTCCTTTAAAGACCATAAACAGAATACATAAAAAATAACCAACTGCTGATAATGTCTCGATAATTCCGTCTTCTTCAACCCAGACAGAACTGTTTTCCATATCAAATAAAAATCCCACTGACAGTAGTATAGCGATACAAAAACAGCTCAAGACAATGGGGAGGTAATTATATAATCTTTTCATTATATAACGCACTTTTTCAACGAAGGTATGGGCTTATATGACAAAGGGCAAAGACGCCAGCCGGATCAGTTATTCTCCCCAATGATGTTGTGCCCGGTAAAAAGAGCTGTTGCGGTTTCGAGGACCAAAAAGGAAGAAGCTTTGCGAGTAAAGATTGCATCTGTATCTGCTCTTGTGTTGTTGTGAGCAGAAAACGCAGGAGATGAAATTTATCTGGCAGGTCTTCTTCGATATAGCGGGCCCTGCAGTTCTCCTGTCCTATCATTTTTCCAGCCGCCTTGATTGCATCATCAAGGTTCCCCAGCTCGTCAACGAGACCGAGATCCCGGGCAGAACCTCCGTCATAGACCCTGCCTTGAGCAAGTTTTTCTACTTTGCTCCTGTCGAGTTCTCTTCCTTTTGCCACAATATCGATGAATTCTGCATAACTGTGCTCTATATTGAGTTGGATGGCCTCTTTGAGAGGATTGGCAAGAGGGCGGGTAATATCTATGCCCGAAGCAATAGGAGTAGTGCCTAAACCGTCATTGTGTACCCCCAGTGAGGCCAGACTGTTTTCGAAGGTGGGGATGGCCCCGAATATTCCAATAGAACCAGTTATGGTCGTTTTTTCAGCCCAGATCTGATCGGCATCTGCGGCAATCCAGTATCCTCCGGAGGCTGCCACCGAGCCCATTGATACAACAAGCGGTTTTCCGGTCTTCTTAAACTCTACAAGGGCCTGGCGGATTATCTCCGAGGCAAAGGCTGAGCCGCCTCCGCTGTTAATACGCAGTACCAGGGCCTTGATGGTTTCGTCCTTTTCCGCTTTACGAATACGCTGTATCAGCGAGTCACTGTTGATTTGTCCTGGTACCTGTTCTCCGGGCATGATGATACCTTCCGCGACGATCAGACCAACGTTCTGATTCTCGTTGCTGCAGGGAGAAAATGCTCGAGTGATGGTTTGCAGATATTCCCTTGTCGAGGTGAAGCGTATTTTCTCTTTTTTTACCTGGAAGAGGGCCTTGAGCTCGTTCTCGAGCTGTCTGCGGGTCGCAATTTTGTCAACAAGCCCCGCTTCCAGGGCGAGTCTGGCTGCATCACCGTCAACCAGCTGCAGCCGCTCTGCAAGATTATGTGTGTATTGGCGAAGAGCAAAAGGTCGTATGTCCCGATTCTGGGCAATCGCATGGGTCATTATCTGCCATATTTTTGAGAGCCAGACCTCATTTTGTTCCTTGTCCAGAGCAGACATATCGTTTCTGGTAAAGGGCTCCAACGCGGATTTGTAGCCTCCTACCTTAAAAATATTGTAGTTGATATGAAGAGCTTCCACGGCCTCCTTGTAGTACAGGCGATATACTCCAAGGCCGTGGAGGTCTAAAAAGCCGGCAGGATTTATAAACAGCCGGTCGGCGTAAGAGGCAAGAAAATATTGTGGCTGGGAATAGTAGTCTTCAGCGGCGACAACCAGTTTTCCGGCCTTTTTAAAAGAATCAAGGGCCTCTCCAATGGTTTGAATCTGGTTCAAACCCGCATTTTCCATATGCCTGAGGTTCAGCAGTATGTAGTGGATGGAGTCGTCTTGGCTCGCCTTGCCAATAACGTCAAGAATATCCTGGAGCAGGGTCTCCTGCCGCCTGGATTGATCCAGAAGTTCTTCGCCGAGAAGCTTCTCAAATGATTGGGGGAGCCTTTTCTTTTCGACGATATCACCATAGATATCGAGACGGAGAATATCGCTTGTCTGCCTGAGTGCTTGCTCCTCTTCTTTGGGAAAGAAAAATACTGCGGCAAGAAGGGCTATGCAGGCGAAAAAAACAATATTGAGAATAAGGTTACGGATGAATGTAAAGGTTTTCCCAAGGTATTTGAACAGGTTAAAAATCATGCGAATAAGAGTTTTCATTGTTGATCAATGGTAAGATTGGTTTGACGCCGGTGGGTGATTCTTCCGAGGGCCTTCTCTGCAAGGCGTTTCGTGTCGTACACTACAAGCAAATGCCTTGAGCCTTGGCCTTACGAAAAACTTTGCCCACGAGAATCAGGCTCGTTGTCCCTGTCTGCTCAACAATAGCACAATACTCTAAAAATGAACCGGAAATTTCAAAGAACCTCTATTTTTTCACTTCTTGAGAGTTTTGCTCTATCGTTGTATAAGTCATAAAGGCAGAGGCGGCTTGTCTGCTTGTGAGGGGGCCCGCCGCGGCGTTAATCTGGGAGGTTCTTGTGAAGAAAGAAGATGTTATTGCATCCAGCGCCTTATTTCGTGGTATCGATGAAAAGCAGCTTCCAGCTCTGGCGGAGATCGCAGAGTCGAGATCCTTCAGGAAAGGGGAGGTGATTTTTTTTGAGGCCGATCCCTGCATTGGTTTTTATCTGGTGGTTGAGGGAAAGGTGAAAATCTATAAACTTTCACCGGCAGGCAAGGAACATATTCTCCATATCTTTACAAACGGTGAACCTTTTGGAGAGGTTCCCGTTTTTCATGGCCAGCCGTTTCCGGCAAACGCGATGGCCTTAAGCGATATCGAGCTTCTCTTTTTTCCCCGAGCCTCTTTTGTGCGCCTTGTGGAAAAAAATCCTTCGCTGGCCTTGAATATGCTTGGCCTGCTTTCCCTCCGTTTGCGTGCCTTTGTCCGACAGATTGAGAATCTCTCGTTAAAGGAACTCCCCAGCCGCCTTGCCCAATATCTGCTGTATCTCAGCGAGGAGCAAAACAACAGACAGTTTGTGGAGCTGGAAATTTCAAAAGGGCAGCTTGCCAGTTTGCTGGGAACAATTCCAGAAACCCTGTCCCGTGTGTTTGCCAAGCTCAGCGACAGACAACTTATTCGTGTTTCGGGTAAAACAATTCATATTCTTGATAGAGAAGGTCTGGAACTCTCAGAATAAGGTACACTCTATCGAGTTTTTGTCGTATCCGACATGGGGACTGTATCTTGACGGATTCGCTTGTTTTCATTACGTAACCTTGGACACTTTTCTGGATCTGGTTTTTTCGCTGGACCGGTTTTTACCCGCAGACGGGCCGTAGGCGTTTACATAAACAGATAATATTTTGAATATGTTGGTCTGATCGATGACAGAACACAAGCGGTTGAATCCGACGGTGTCGGTGATTATTCCTGCCTATAATCATGAACAGTTTATTGGTGCCGCCATTGACAGTGTGTTGGCACAGACCTGCGATGATTTCGAGCTTATCATCGTAAACGATGGCTCAACGGATAGAACAGAAGAGGTGATCAGGAGTTATGATGACCCTCGTATTCGCTATTACAGCCAGGAAAACCAGGATGCCTTTAATACCATCAATCGGGGGATGTCGCTGGCCAAGGGGCGTTTCCTCTCTATCCTGAACTCCGACGATATATACAGTTTGGATCGCCTGGAGAAGATTCTTTCTTTCCAAAAAGAACATTCGAGCGAGTGTGTTATAACCGATGTCGTACCGATCTCCGATCGTGGCGAAGAATTCGATGATCCGCAATTTGGCTGGAATCAGTGGCACCAGAAAAACAGACGAGCCTTTCGAGATGCCGACGACATCTATACCGCCTTTTTACATGGAAATTTTATGGTAACCACCTCGAATCTTTTTATCAGCCGAAAGGCCGCCTTGCAGGTGGGAGAGTTTTGTTCACTGCGCTATTTACATGACTACGACTATATCTTCAGGATAATGCTCCACTTCCCAGAGGCGGTGCATTACATGGAAAATGACAGGCTTCTCTACTATCGCATACACGATGGGAATACCCTCGGAGAAGCGGCGATCATCGGTCGTGAACAGGATCAGGAGCTTATTGCCAAGTATATGCTGAAAAAAATCCCTGTTGAATACCGGGCTGTCGTAGAGGCTGGTGCCGCCCGTCTGGTGGAGCTGGGATGTGAGTTGCATGAGGTGAAAATGGGTCTTGCGGACGCCGCACCTCAAGGCGTTGTGCCGGCCTTCAAAGGGTTTGTGAAAAGCCTTGTTCGCTGGCTGAAAAAAAAGGCGAGTGTATAGCTCCAGCCAGAATCCCAGGCACCGTTCTTCTCGGTCTCTGTACAAAGAACCTTTTGAAAGCTTGACGCGATTTTCTACTACAAATACAAATGGAATTTCAAACATTTTACTCCCTTAAGACTCTTATGAAACGGGCCAGAATCCGGGCAGCAGGCAAGGAGGTGGTCTCCTTCGATCTCTTTGATACCCTTCTGGTTCGCAGGATTCACGACCCGGATCTTGTGAAACTCCCGGTTGCTCGTTATATTGCCGCACTTGCCGAGCAGCAGGGTGTTGTTATCGGCTGGAGAGAGGTCCAAAAACTACGCGATGAGATTGAACAGCGACATCGGCTGGAGGCAGGTGCCGAGTATCCAGATCATGAGGCCTGCTATCCTCGCTATATGTCAGAGCTTCTCGGGCAGATTTTTGCTGACGACCAGACTGAATCTCTGCTGCAAAAGGTAACAGGCTATGAGCTGGCTATCGAGAAATCGATGCTGGTTGTCCGCAGTGAGCTGGCTGACTGGATAAAAGAGCTGGCAGCCTCTGGAAAAAGGCTTTTCGTTATTTCGGATATGTATCTGCCGGCAACCCATCTTGAGGAATTACTCCGTCCGACGGGTCTGCTTGACAGCATAGAGGCGGTCGTTTCATCGGCGGACAGCTTTCTTGCCAAGGCCTCGGGGGCTGCCTATCCCCATATTGCCGGGAAATATGGAATCGAGTCAGACCAGTGGCTGCATATTGGAGACAACCCCCATTCTGACGGCTTGCGTGCCGCAGAGGCCGGAATTGAAGCCTTGATCATTGCCGATCCCGGCGAGCAGCAGAGGAAATCCATTGTTTGTCGCTTGTTCAAGTACAGCGACGGCAAACCCTACTGGAGGGGCAGGGTATTACAGCAGCTGATGTCTCCGCTTGAGGCAGAAAATGTGCCCCGGTCGCATCTGTATACCGAAGGTTACAATTTTATAGGTCCTTTGATCGGTGTTTTTGTGCAGAGAATCGCCGAGCTTTGTCAAAAAAAGAAGATTGGCAAGATTTTCTTTCTCTCTCGGGAAGGCTGGACCTTTAAGCGCTATTGGGAACAGGCTATGCCCTTGCTCTATCCGGCCGGCGGTCTGCCCGAGATAGAGTATCTCTATGTGAGCAGAATGGCCTTGGCTGGGGCTGCCTGCGCCTATCAGGGGCTGACAAAAACCAATGCGGCGATTGCCTTTTTACCTTCCGGTAACCGTGACTTTACCGATGTCTGCCGGATATTTTCCCTGGATTCCTCTCGGTTTCGTCCCTACCTCGAGCGCTACTCGCTTGCCGAGGACACCTGTCTGGGCCATATTCACAAAGGATACCGTCAGGAAAACAGAAAAAACTTTGAACGGATGTTGGAGGATGAAGAGTTCCAGGAGGAGGTCAAAAGACAGAGCAAGGATGCCAATCGAGCCATGCTCCGCTATTTTGAGGAGCTGGGGATGTTTGAGCACAGCGATGTTGCAATTGTCGATATTGGCTGGCTTGGCTCAATCCAGCGTTTTCTCTTCGAGGCCATCTCGCACAGAGAGGATGCGCCAAACTGTCACGGTTTTCTTTTCGGTGCGACACGCGGAGTTGTCTATAAAACAAGTGAAAAAAATACGATAACAGGCATTCTGTACGATAAAGATACGTTCGATTTTTCTGCCTCTATGATCCTGTATGCCCGCGATATTTTTGAGGAGGCCTGCCGGGCCCCGTATCCTACGCTGAATGGCTATCGGCTTGCTGGTGAAGGCTATGAGCTGGTCTTTCGCCAGACAGATGATGCGATTGGCAGAGCAGAGCGTCGGCAGGATGCGTACTTTGCCCCTCTGCAACAGGGTATTTATGACTCTGCGGCGCGTTTTGCGGCCGCATCCGCGTTGTTGGGATATGGCTTTGACGATTACAAACCCTGGTTCAATAGTCTTCTGGTCGGCAAACTTGCCTTTCCGAAGACCAAGGAGATTCTTTCCCTAAAACACCAATACCATCAGGATGATTTTAACGGGAAAAACATTCCAGATCCTGCCTCTATAGACAAATTCATACCTTTATGGGAGCGTCCTGTCTGGCAGTTGCGTTTTCTCCCCTTTCTTCGGCTTCGTTGTTTCTGGAAACATCTAAAGGATAGGATAATCCAATGAAATCGGTATGTAACAAAAAGTTTGAGATACGAGGAATGGAGATGTCACGTCTTCTTCGGCTGTTTGCCTTTGCGCTGTTTCTCCCGATCGGCAATATGCGTGGAGGTCCCGGGCTGCGCTGTTGTGCTGTTCTCTGTTTTTTACATTATTTCGGTTACCCGGCCTACTTCGTATATCTGAAATATGGGGAACGTCTGCGTTTTTTAAAACCCCTCTACGCAAGACTCAGATAAACAGAATCATGCCTTGCCTTGTCGTCAAGGCATATTCTCCCCGTTGTATCCTTGATGACTGCCGGTTTTCTGCCTGGAAGAGAACCGAATTCAAAGGACGTTACGCCTTTTCTGCCATTTGTGCTGTGATCGGGCAGTCGTTTTGTTGGGTGCATCCACTCCCCGGTCTTTTCGGGCTGCTGAAAAATTGTATACAATTTTTCTGTGTAGATTTACTGCTACTCATAGAGCTTTGTCATTCTTTAAGAATTTGATTTTATTGTATAAATTTTTTGTATCCACCACGTCGGGACTGTCGTTGAAGTGGCCTGCCGGTGGGCTGCTGCGAAAAAAATAATTCTCATTTACCAAAAGATATATTAACATGGCGGCGAACCTGTTCATTGGTTTTTTCGAGCCCGTTGTGTTGAGAGAAGATCTCAAAATCAGATCGTTACCCCTTTGCAGAGGGATGTTATAGAAAGGCTGCCGCCTTTTAGAAAGTCGGGTTTTCTTTGTTGCTCAAACGGGAGACCCTGCGGTATGCCTCGAGTTTTTTAGGGGCGTCAGCCAGGCTGAAGACGCCTGGGCGATTGCTGTCGTCGATGGCTTTGTATACATGAACAATTAAACAGGATTGGAGGTAATTATGTCAAAATCAAGAGTGCTGGCTTTGTCCTTGGTCATTTTTCTTGGCTTTGCGGGACCCCTTGCTGCTGAAGAGACCTTGAAGGTCGGAGTGCAGGCTCCGATAACCGGTTCTTACGCGAACGAAGGGCAGGGAATTGATCAGTCCGTACGTCTGCTTGCAGAACAGATCAACGCGAAAGGCGGGGTTATGGGGCGTCAGATAGAGGTCATCACCTGTGATGATGAAGGAACCGCGATGAAGGCGGCTATCTGTGCAAAAGACCTCGTAAACAAAGGGGTTTCTATGGTCATAGGCTCCTATACTTCTACCTGTGCCGAAGCTGCCCAGGCAACCTATTTCAGGGCCGGAGTCTTGCAGACAAGTGATGGAACCAGTGACTCCTTGACCAAGCATGGCTACTGGACCTTTTTCAGGAACTCTTTTCCCAATAGCGCTGAGGCCACCTTCTCCGCCGATTATATGGTCAATGTGAAGAAGTACCAGCGTATTGCCATTCTTTCCGATTTTTCCAGTTATGCTGATGGCCTGGCCAATTCCGTTGAAGAGGCTGTAAAGGCAGCCGGTGGTAATATCGTCGCCCGTGAGAAGGTAAAGGCCGGTTCTCAGAATTTTACACCGGTACTGACCCAATTGAAGTCGAAGAAGCCAGACGTTATTTTCTACGCCGGATACTATTCCGACGGTGGGCTTATCCGTTCTCAGCAGGTTGCTCTGGGAATCAAGGCCGATTTCATCGGTGGCGATGCCAACGACAACGTAGACTTCGTCAAGCTGGCTGGTAATGCTGCTGAAGGCGCCTTTATCATCAACGTTCCCACCCCGGAGTTATTGCCCTATGATCTGGCCAAGGATTTCCTGAAGGCCTACAAGGCAAAATACAACATGATGCCGCCTTCTATCTGGACCATCCTCAATGTGGACGGTATGCGGGCCTTTATCTATGCGATGGAAAGTAACCAGAGCTTTGATACCAAAAAGGCCGCAGATTTCCTGCATAACCTCAAGGAATATCCTGGAATCACCGGAAATATCGCCTTTGCCAAGGATGGGAACAGGGTCGGCAGCGGCTATATGACCTACGAGATTCAAAAAGACGGCAGCTACAAGATTGTTCATAAGTAGAGGCCCCAGCATCTGATCTGCGCCCCAACCCTTTTCTCGGGTTGGGGTGCAACTTGCCCTTCATCCCATTTAAAGATATATTCATGGACATTTTTTTTCAGCAGCTTGTAAATGGGCTCACCATAGGCTCGATGTTCGCGTTGATTGCCCTTGGTTACACTATGGTGTACGGCGTGATGAAGCTCATCAATTTTGCCCACGGTGATCTGGTCGCAGGCTCTGCCTTTGTCGGTCTGTTTGTCTTTTCGCAGCTCTTGGGTGGAGAAATTTCTCTCGTTGTGGTTCTGGGGGTTTTCCTGCTCACCATTGTTATTATCGCCGCGCTTGGCTTTGTCGTTGAACGGCTTGCCTACCGACCGCTTCGCCAGGCGCCACGGCTCTCTGCCGTTGTCTCTGCACTGGGTGCAAGCATGGTCATCCAAAACGGTATCATGCTCCTTTGGGGCCCGCAGATGCGTATATTCCCTGAGCTCTTGCCAACCATTATCTGGGACATAAACGGCGTTGTGGTCAGTTTTATGCAGGTGCTGATTATGGTCTTGTCTACCCTGCTGATGATCGGGCTTTTTTTCTTTATCGAAAAGACAAAAATTGGCACGGCGATCAGGGCCAGTGCCATTGATCAGGATGCTGCCCGGCTTATGGGTATCAACGTCAACAGCATTATTGTTACTATTTTCCTGATTGGCTCATCGCTCGGCGCCGTCGGCGGTCTTTTTATTGGCCTCTATTACCGGGGTATTACCTTTAATATGGGTTGGCAGTATGGTCTGTACGCCTTTGTTGCGGCAATTATGGGTGGTATTGGCAACATCCCCGGGGCAATGCTCGGTGGTGTTCTGCTCGGCTTGTTCAATGCCTTTATCGCCGGGTATATCTCAAGCACCTGGGCGGATGCCTTTACCTTTATTCTTTTGATTGTGATTTTAATCGTCCGGCCAACAGGAATTCTCGGAGAGAGGGTTGCAGAAAAGGTATGATAAAAAAACTTACACCTATCGGATATACGCTCTTTTTTGTGGTTATGGGGCTGTTGCCATTTTTTCTTGATTCAAGATGGCTTGCCGTGGCCACCACCTTTGTCATTTTTGCCATTGTCGCCCTGAGCCAGGATATTATTCTTGGCAAGGCTGGCATGTTTAATATGGGGCAGGCCCTGTTCTTTGGGCTTGGCGCCTATACCAGTGCAATCTGCAATGCGGTGTTCCATATCCCGCTACTCTACACGCTGCCCTTTGCCATACTGGTTCCGGCTCTGTTTGGTATACTGCTGGCAGGGCCAATTATTCATCTGCGCGGCGATTATCTCCTTGTTGTAACCATTGGTTTTAATATCGTTTTTGTCCAGGCCCTGCAGAATAATCTTGGTGGGGTTACCGGCGGTCCCAACGGCATTTTCGGTCTCGATATGCTGGTGATACCTGGCCTTTCCGCATATCAGGAATATACACCTTTTTACGTCGCCCTTGCCGCCCTGTTGTTCACATTGTGGATTCTCCATAACCTTGAAACCAGCAAGATAGGTCGGGCCCTGCATTATCTGCGCGAAGATGATCTTGCAGCGGGAAGTATCGGTATCAACACAAGGGTGTATAAGATTTTCGCCTTCTCTCTTGGTGCTGGTATCGCTGGCATGGCCGGTACCATCTACGCCAATCAGTATTCGGCTGTGAGCCCTGAGGGGTTTAACTTCATACAGTCGGTACTCTTTTTCAGCATAGTAATCGTTGGCGGTTCATCGGTTCCGGGCGTGCTGCTCGGGGTGTTTGTTATGTTTGTGCTCCCCGAAATATTCAGGGAGTTCGCAACCTGGAGATATTTTATCTTTGGTTTTGCGATGATTTTCACCATGATACTCCGTCCCCGGGGTATCTGGCCGGCCCAGTTTGGTCGTATCCCCAAAGCCTTTTTATCAACAGGGAAATAAACGATGTCTGTAAATGAACTTGTTCTCACCAATGTAACCAAGCGCTTTGGTGGTCTTGTGGCGGTGGACAGCCTGAGCCTCTCTGTGAGGAAGGGGCAGATATACGGGTTGATTGGTCCGAACGGTGCCGGGAAAACCACGGCCTTTAACTGTATCACCGGGATCCACGCCTGTGAGGAGGGTTCGATCCTCTGGCGTGGCGAAGAGATACGGATGCTGCCACCGCATCAGATTGTGCGGATGGGTATTGTCAGAACCTTCCAGACGATACGGCTGTTTAGTCAGATGAGTGTTGCTGAGAATGTGATGAGCGGCAGGCATATCAAGAGCAGTCAAAAACTCTGGAACGGCATCTTTCATACCCCCTGGTCAAAAAAGGATGAACTGAAAAACTGGATGGTTGTCTACTCTCTGCTCGATTTCTTTGATCTCAGGGACTATGCGACAATGCCTGTCGGTTCGCTGCCCTACGGTATACAGCGCCGCGTTGAAATGGCCAGAGCAATGGCGGTGGAACCGCATCTGCTGATTCTCGATGAACCGGCCGCAGGGCTCAATGATAAGGAAACCCAGGCCCTGACCGAGACAATATACAGGATTCGGGAAAAAGGTGTAACCATCCTGCTTATAGAGCATGATATGGAGCTGGTTATGGAGGTAACCGAATACCTGACTGTGATCAATTTCGGCAGTAAGATTGCAGAAGGAACACCGGCTGAGGTGCAGGAAAATCCTGCCGTCGTTGAGGCATATCTGGGGAGTGAAGACGATGACTTCTAGCGATTCTCTGTTTCAAATCTCTGACCTTGAAGTTTCCTACGGCAGTATCGCGGCGATCAAAGGGATATCGTTGGAGGTACAGCGTGGCGAGATTGTCACCATTCTCGGCTCAAACGGGGCCGGTAAAACCACCACCATGCGGGCCATCAGTGGGCTGATTAAGGCAAAGGCCGGTTCGATTCTCTTCAATGGACAGGAGCTGACCAGACTCCCTGCCCATAAGATAGTCTCGCTGGGGATCTCCCATTCACCCGAAGGCCGGAGGGTGTTTAATATCCTCACCGTTGAGGAGAACCTCCTGCTGGGAGCCTATTCGCGGAGGCGTGTTGATCAGGATATACTGACTTGGGTATACGATCTCTTTCCAAGGCTTGAGGAGAGAAAGGCGCAGCTTGCAGGTACCCTCTCCGGCGGTGAGCAGCAGATGCTGGCCATCGGCAGGGCCCTGATGAGCAAGCCTGAATTTCTGCTTCTTGATGAGCCGAGTCTGGGGATTGCGCCTATCCTGGTCAAGGCGATTTTTTCGCAAATCCGCAAGATTGCAAACTCCGGAGTTACCGTTCTGCTGGTTGAGCAAAACGCCAGGGCCGCTCTGAAGCTTGCCAACAGGGGCTATGTTCTTGAGGTGGGCAACATTGTCCACTCTGGAACCTCTGAAGAGCTGTTGAATTCAGAGCGTATCCAGGAGGCCTATCTGGGCAAAAAGAAGTAAATTATTCCCTGTTTTTTTATCGAATCCAGGTTTTTCAAGGAGACTTCCTTGTAGTATTGTTCCTCTTCTCGTGCGTGGGAGCTGTCAGGCTAATGCTGTTTTCCGTCTATTGCCGCGGGGGAAACTGCTTGAGCACCTCTGCGACCAGTCGGGCTGCTCTCTGGTTGCGCTGGGCTGGCTTCAGGTTGTGTCTGATCTCTTCTGCCCCTTTTCCCTTCCAGATAAGATCTTGGCTCTGGGCGTCGTAGACCAAGATGGTCAGTTGCCCGTATTGGCTTTGACGAACACCTTGTCCGTAAGTTATCGCCGTGCCGCCAAAACCGTCCCAACTGCCAAAACCAAAACCGACAGCAGGGGTAATCGTCTCATTTACAAGCTGGATGAGCTCTCTGTACTCGCAGAAGACCAGGACGTCTGGCGTTGTGGAGAGCTGAAAGCCCTTGTCTTGTAAATTTTGATCAATGGCCGCCTGGAATCTCTTGCCAATCAGCCCGTCTTCAAGAAAAAGGTTCCCCTTTTTTGAATCATCGTCGGACTCACAGCTGGTTTTCCAGTTGTATGCCTTTAGTGCTGCAAAATCGTAACTTGTATCAAAATCCTGCTGTACCTGTACCGTTGAGCAGGCGCTGATAAGGACCATCCAGATAAGGCCAAGAGCAGTAATAGCTTGTTTTTTCACGATGTCTGTCTCCTTGAGGTGGCAGCTATTTGCATTTTTGCAATAAAGCCTGTGGAATTGAGATATGTTACCTCTTTTAGACATTGTAGAATATACAGCGACAAAAACCAAGAGAACCTTGAAAATTGCAGTTCTTTCGCTGTTTATAGGCTCAGCCTGAACTTGCCATCTGTTGAAAAAACGGGAGTTTACAACACCCTGTAGGATGAGTTGCCGTGAATATCCCAGAGGGAGTACGCGCTCAGGCTCCCTTTGAGATGCCAGAAAATTGGCGGCCTGGCAGTCCGTTGGCAGGGGCTCGGTAAAGAGCTTGTTTTGTATTGTTGTCTACTGGTCCGATTTAAGAACCGCCAAAAAGGCCGTCTGCGGAATATCGACGTTTCCCACCGTTTTCATTCTTTTTTTGCCGGCCTTCTGCTTTTCGAGAAGTTTTCGTTTTCGAGTGATATCACCGCCATAGCATTTTGCCGTAACATCCTTTCTCAGTGCCGAGACATTGGTTCGCGCGATAATGGTGCCGCCGGTTGCGGCCTGGATGGCAATCTTGAACATCTGTCGGGGTATCTCTTCTTTGAGCATCTCGCAGGCGTGCAGACCGCGGGCCCTTGCGTTGTTGCGATGCACAAGCTGGGACAGGGCATCAACACTCTCACCGTTGACAAGAATGTCGAGTTTTACCAGATCACTCTTACGATAATCGAGGATTTCGTAGTCAAAAGAACCGTAGCCCTGGGTTATCGATTTGAGACGGTCGTAAAAGTCGTAGATCACATCTGCCAGAGGCAGTTCGCATTGCAGCTCGATCCTGCCTGGTGTGGGGTAGTGAAAGGTGGTGTTTTCTCCGCGCCGTTCCATACAAAGGGTCATCACGGCCCCCATATATCGCTCGGGCATAAGGATGGTTGCCTTGATAAAGGGTTCTTCAATTTTTTCGATATGCACTGGATTTGGGTAATGAGCTGGATTGTCGACATTTTTTACGGTCCCATCGGAGAGGGTCACCCTATATTGTACCGAAGGAACGGTCAGGATAAGGGATATGTCAAACTCGCGCTCGAGACGCTCTTGTACAACCTCAAGATGGAGAAGCCCCAAAAAGCCACAGCGAAAACCAAAGCCAAGCGCGGCTGACGAGTCCTTTTCAAAGGTGAGGGCTGCATCGTTGAGCTTAAGTTTTTCGAGGGCTGCGGCAAGGGGTTCGTAGTCATCGGTGGAAATCGGATAGAGCGAGGAAAAAACGACCTGTTGAACCTCCTTGAATCCGGGAAGCGGTTTTGCGGCCGGCCGGTCGGTGGTGGTTATTGTATCACCCGGTCTTGTGTCTTCGACGGTCTTTATTCCGGCAAGTATATAACCGACCTCTCCGGCGGTGAGCTGTTTGGTTGGCTGGCGCTTCAGTTTGAACAGACCGACCTCATCGACCTTGTACTCTTTACCGTTTGACATAAAGCGGATGCTGTCTCCGGCCGAAACCCGGCCTTCGACAATACGAACAGAGATCAGGGTCCCCCGGAAAGAGTCATAGTTGGCGTCAAAAATCAGGGCCTGCAAGGGTGCATCGGGATCCCCCTCGGGGGCCGGTAAATCGCTGACAATGGCCTCCAGGATACCTTCGACACCGGTTCCAATTTTGGCAGAACAATATTGAACATTTGCGCTATCAAGGCCAAGATCCTCTTCAATCTGCAGGGCAACGGCCTCTGGATCTGCCGAAGGCAGGTCAATCTTGTTGACAACCGGAATAAGTTCGAGATCGTTTTCCATGGCAAGATACAGATTGGCCAGGGTCTGGGCCTCAACCCCCTGGGCAGCGTCAACGAGCAGCAGGGCTCCTTCACAGGAGCTCAGGGCGCGGGAGACCTCATAGCTGAAGTCGACATGTCCGGGTGTATCAACAAGATTGAGGATATACTCCCTGCCATCCCTGGCGGTATAGGGCAGACATATCGTCTGACTCTTGATGGTTATCCCACGTTCTCTCTCGATATCCATTGAGTCGAGCAGCTGATCCTTGAAATCCCGCTCCGAGACCATATTACAGAGCTGGATCATACGATCGGCAAGGGTCGATTTGCCATGGTCTATATGTGCAATTATACTGAAATTTCGTATGTTTCTCATGGTTACTATTGTAACAGGAAATCTGTATACAGCCAAGTTTTTTAGCGTACAGAGGTGGCTTACCTTCTCGTCTTTGCAGCCATTTCGTATGGCTGCCGAGATGTCTACAGTAGAACGAGAAGAGAATCAAGCTCTCTCTTTTGTCAATCTTTTCAAAAAGAGCTCAGCGAGTGCGGATATTTCATGATCTGTTTGGGAAATGGCCGTCCATCTGTTTGATTGGCTGAGGCAGCATATCCGAGACAAAAAAATAGTGCTGGTTCGTATATTGCCAACCCAAACCACATAAACTATGCTATACTACTGTAGTTTATTACTGCTGAAGTAAAAATTACGGTTACTTGACGAGATCGTTGTACTTGTCTTTGGAAAGAGTGCTTTTCGCGACTCTTTGGTTTTCGGCTATCTGGAGACATCTTGTTTGAGGTGGTTGTCTTTTTACCTGGAGAGCTTTTACCCAGGCTGTCGGGGTGTAATTGTATGAAGAACAAAAACAGAGATAAAGATATAGATACACCTGTAGAAGAAGAGAAGGGAGAAGAGTTTGAATCGCCAACCGGGGCCTACGAAAATCCTCTGGTTTCGATCTCAGATGATGAAAACCTTCCGGCGCTGAGTAATCCGGCCCTTCATCGGTATTTACAGGAAATCAGCCAATACGAATTGCTGAGTCGTGAGGAGACCGATGAGCTGGCAATCCGCTTTCGGGAGAAAGGTGATCAGGATGCGGCCTACCGCCTTGTCAGCTCTAATCTGCGGCTTGTTGTCAAGGTGGCGATGGATTTTCAAAAGTACTGGATGCAGAACTTTATGGATCTGATCCAGGAAGGCAACGTCGGCCTGGTGCAGGCCACCAAGAAGTTTGATCCCTATCGCGGGGTGAAATTTTCCTACTATGCCGCCTATTGGATACGCGCCTATGTCCTTAAATTTATTATGGATAACTGGCGCCTTGTGAAGATAGGTACCACTCAGGCCCAGAGAAAGCTCTTTTTTAGTTTAAACAAGGAAAGGAAGTTGCTCGAAGGCCAAGGCTTCAAGGCAGAGCCAAAGCTTTTGGCGCAAAGGCTCAACGTGAAGGAGCGGGAAGTCGTTGAGATGGGCCAGAGAATGGATAATTGGGACGTCTCTCTGGAAAGTCCGGTACGTTCCGACTCGAGCGATGAGCAAAAAAGTTTTCTGCCAAGCAACGGTCCCGGGATTGAGGCCACGGTCGCCAGTAAAGAGATCAAAACCAAGCTGAATGAACTACTCAACGTGCTGAAGGACAAGCTCAACGAGAAGGAAAAAATGATACTCGAGGAACGGCTTCTCACCGATGAGCCCATGACCCTGCAGAACATTGCCGATAAATTTGATATTTCCCGTGAACGGGTTCGCCAGATAGAGGGAAATCTTCTGAAGAAGATGAAAAAATATCTTGAGGCTGAGATGCCCGATATTGTGGATTATTTTGATGGTGAGCGTATTGTCGTTCCTTCTCCTTCAAACTAACCGGCATGGCTGGGCCAGACAGCCTGCAGGTTACAATGAAGAATGAGGCCGGAACCTGGGGGCAGCCCCTATGTCTCCGAACAGGGTGTAATATAAATTCAACCTCGAATAATTGGTTTTTAGCCAATCTTTATCTCCGTCGAAATTGTATTCTTGGAATATCAGCCATATCTGCGAAATTTTTTGTCTTGATTTTGATTGAGAAAGCTCATTTTTCAGAAAAAAAATTTTGCTGTCTGAGAAGTTTCGTTTATCGCTCCCAACAGATATGACAGAGACAACTATTAAACCTAAAACAGAGAAACCATGAAAGTACCCCTTTTGGATTTGAAGGCACAGTTAGAATACCTGGAAGATGATCTTTTGCAGGCTGTTAGTCGGGTTGTCCATTCCACCCGTTATATACAGGGCCCGGAGGTTGAAAAACTCGAAGAAGAAATAGCCGGTTATTGCGGCACCGAATATGGCATCGGGGTGTCCAGTGGTACCGATGCCCTGCTGGTCTCTCTCATGAGCCTTGGTATAGGGCGGGGAGACCGGGTTTTGACGACGCCGTATTCGTTTTTTGCGACCATGGGTGTTGTTCTCAGACTTGGGGCCGAGCCTGTTTTTGCTGATATTGACCTTGAGAGTTATAACATTGATGTGGAGGGCATGGCTGAGGTTCTTGAGGCGGATAAGGCAAGGTCGATCAAGGCCATAATTCCGGTACATCTCTATGGTCAATGTGCTGAAATGACAGCCGTTAAAGGTCTTGCCGAGCAGTACCATCTGCCGATCATTGAAGACGCCGCTCAGGCAATAGGGGCGGAGTATCCACTGCGAAAGGATGGGACTCTTCATTATGCACGTGCCGGCTCTATGGGGCTCTGCGGATGTTTTTCTTTTTTTCCCAGCAAGAACCTGGGCTGTCTGGGCGATGGCGGTATGGTGGTAACCTCGGACAAGGAATTCGCCGAAAAGATTATCCTGATGCGAAATCATGGTGCCTACCCCAAGTACTACCATGAAATGGTTGGCGGTAACTTCAGACTTGATCCGATACAGGCTGCAGCCCTTACTGTTAAACTGCCGTATCTTCCATCGTGGCATAAAAAACGGCGGCACAATGCACATGTTTTTAATCGCTTATTTCAGGATTCAGGCCTTGTGGACAGCGGGAAGGTTATTCTTCCTGTCGAGGTGTACCAAGCCAGCGCCGAAGGGGCTGAAAGTAATGTTCACATCTACAATCAGTATGTTCTCAGGGTTGAGCGAAGAGATGAGCTTCGGGACTGGCTGCAAAAAAATGAGATTGGTTGTGAGATATACTATCCCGTTCCACTGCATAAACAGAGATGTCTCGGGGAGATTGCCAAAGGACTCTCCCTGCCTAATGCTGAAAAGGCTGCAGATGAGACTATTGCTCTGCCTATTTATCCAGAATTGACAGGAGAGATGCAGGAATATGTTGTCGAGAAAATAGCGCAGTTTTATTCCTGAGAGGCCTCTTCTCTCTTCTCGTCGATCGGACAAAAAATTTTTATGGTTAGCAAGAAAGGTACATATCGGGAAATATCCTGTTTTTACGCCCTTTTTTTTGTCATCCTGTCGCTTTGGGACTATGGACATTGTGCGACCAATGAAGGGATAGTTCCAGAGCGGGACCTTACTGTCACTAACGAAAAGGCTGCAATTCCAGAGTGGAAAACGTTTTGGGATGATGCCAGAGCTCTGGTACGTCAAGAACGTTACCAGCAAGCAAAGCAGACCTACGCCCGTCTCTTTGCCCTCAGACCGGAGGTGGAAGAGGCGAGCTGGGAATATTGCAAGGTCTTGCTTGAGCTGAAGGAGTACAAAACTGCTCATAAAATTATCTCCTGGCTGTTGGAAATACAACCATCGAAGCAAGAATATCTCCTTGTCGCCGGAAAGATTGCAGCTCAGGAGAAACACTATATCGAGGCCAAAACGCATTTTGGCAATCTCCTTGCTTTGGCCCCCTTGGGGCAATACAGTACAGAGGCGCTTCACGGTCTGGCGTATGCTCTCAGAGCCTCTGGAAAGAGAAAAGAGGCCTTCCCTCTGCTGCAGCAACTGCTCATTCGCCAAAGCGAACAGGAAAACCTCCGCCAGGATCTGGCCGAAGACGCTGTTATTCTCGGGAAAAGAGCTCTTGCCCGCCGTCTGTATCTGGAGCTCATCGCAGATGAAGGTGTTGACGATACGGTTATTGTGCGTGCTGTTGATCTGTTTGCAAGGATCGGAGATAGCGAAGCAAAAATGGCCGCCTGGAAGATTTTCCTCGAACGCCACCCAGGCTACGAACCCTTTCGTCTTTCTCTGATTGAAGAGCTGGTACACGCCGGAAGCTATGCGGATGCAATGTCTCAATATGACATGTTAATTGCGCGATCCAAAGAAGCTGGACAATACCTTCTCAAGGCAGCAGAACTTGCGGAAAAATATCTTAAAAGAGCTGATAAAGCCCTTGTCTATCTGGATGCTTTTTGCAAGCTCCATCCGGAAGATCTTGCCAGTCTCCAGCGAATTCAGAGAATTGAAAAACAGTTGGCCGAGGAGTTTATCGTCATTGCTCAAAATGATGGTGCAGAGCTGCTTTGGGCTGATCTTGAAAAGTTGAGCTCCAATCGGGTGGCAATCTTTTCTCAGATGGCTGTCCTGCTCAGGGCCCAAAATGCAGGCAAAGCACTGACCGATGTTTTGGAGGTTCTCTACCATAATCAGGCTAAATCACCCCGGTTGGCCCTTGAACTTGCAAAACTGCTCAATGCCCAGAAAGAATACAGCAAAAGTCTGGTCTACCTGGAAGATCTGCCCGCAAAAATCGAGGAATCTGAAGTCCTTTTGTTAAAGGCCGACAACGAAATGCAGCTCGGGGACGAACCTGGTGCCTTGCACTCCCTGATGGCGGTGATGCGGGCTCATCCGGAGGATCATGATCTGGCGTTCAGATGTCTTGAGATTGCAGGATTACTCGGTTTTATCGACCAGCAAAAGGAAATTTTTGCTGTACTTCTCGAACAGTTTAACGGCTCTCTACCGCCTGAAATAGTGATACGCTATGTTCAATTACTGGTAATCAACGGTTTTTATGAAGAGGCCCTCTACAAATGTAATTGGGCTCTTGATCAGTATTCGGCTGCTGAAGTGGTTCTGAGTTTACGCTTTTTGAAGGCTCTTTCTTTGCGAGAATCCGGCAGGGCTCTTGAGGCCGAGCAGAGCCTGCGGGTTCTTCTTGCTGTACCAGGGACTCGAGACAATGTCTTGTTGCAGCTTGCTGAAAACGCTATAGAAGACAAAGACTTTCGTGCAGCCCGTATATGGCTTGAGGCGATACAGGGTGAACGGCATGTCCCGCTCAACCGCCTCTATCGCATCTCTTTTCAGCATCGTTTATTACTGGTTCGGAGCCAGCTTGCAATTTTTGCAGGAGAAATTGACGAGGCAAGAGCCCTGTTGCAGAATGCAGAAAGAGACATTGGTCTGTTCTCCGGTTCGATGGATTTGGGGCTGGAAAAAGAGGTCTTGCTGCAGCAAATCGCTTCTGTTCAGGGGGCTTCAAGTAGAGGCCTGATACATTTTGAAGGTTCTGGTGTTGTCGGATTTTCTCCCGAGATCTTTGTTTTGCAAGAGGCCCGTTTATCCGAGCGTAAAAAGGGCAAGAAACATCAGGAACTGGAGAAGGAGCTGTATCAAAGAGGCGGTCTGCTCTGCACCCGGGCGTTGGCGGTGGTCGAGAGAGAAATTGACCTTGGCTATTTTACCCTTGCCCAGACCCATATAGATCTTCTACTGCCACGCATTCCTGATTCAGCTCGCCTGTTACGGTCGCAAATGCGAATCTATGTCGAGGAAGGGAGTCTTGATCAGGCAAAAAGGGTCGCGGATAAACTCCGGACCTCATATGGGGATGAAAGCAGCTTTTGTCTCGATTCTATGGATCTGGACGCCAGGAGCAGGGACTATACAAAGGCGCTCGCCATGTTTCATAGCTGTTTTGGTACAGAAACTGTTGATCGTAAGATCCCCGGGAGTCAAGAGCCCGATTACAGGTTGATTGTATACTATGCCAGGTTGCTCTGGGGCGCAGGACAACGTGAACGGGCCTTGGCTGTGTATGAAACACTGCTCACTCCCTCAGCATATGAAAAGTTGATTGGCGAATTTGCGAGCAGGAACATCAATTACCAGTATCTGACAAGAGATCAGACCTTGTGGAACTCTATGCTGCTGCTGCTGGAATCTGACCCTGAGATCATAGCGGAACTTATCCAACCTGAATTTCAGATAGATAATCTGGATAATGATGCCGGACAGATAGTTGCAGATAACTATGCTTCATATAGGTGGCAAGACCGTATAGGAGAAGAGCTGTCGGCCAGAAAAGCGGCCTATGAACGAAATTATCGCTACGCCGTCAAAAGTTATGAAAAACTCTTAAAAAAAGAGGATACAATAGCGAGCAAGATCGATCTTGCCAGGATGTATGGACGAATATCACAGTACAGAAAAGGGGCGATGGTGTACAAGGAGATATCTTCTGAAACACCGGTTACACCTGAACTGGCTGAGTCTATCCGCAGAAACTTCCTGCGCATCCGGCCGACCAATACCATAGATTTCACGCTGCATGAACGACAGGGGAGAGAAGGTGATGTTGATATAAGAAAAGAGACTGTAGGATCTTCTTTTCGGCTTTCTCCGCTGTTGAGTCAGGATGTTACTTTGGGTATTACCAATAGCAAATATAAATCAAAGATACGACAGGGGTCTCTAACGACGAATGGTCTTTTTGCCGGTATCGTTCAGGATTTTGCTGATGATTACGAGTTTAAGGCGCGTCTTTCGGGTGAAAAGGGAAGTTCTGCGCGGAGTTGGATCTGCTATGACTTGGCAATTGAAGGAAACATTGATGATTATGTCTCAGGCCACCTTCGTTTTGGCAAAGAGATGGTCGACGACAGTGTCGACGCTGTGGCCGCAAATCTCTATCGACAGTATCTACAGACAGGCCTGACCATCGAAACACAATTGGGTGTTACATTTGGAGGAGACGTCAAATACAGTATCTATAGCGATGACAATGAGCAAAAATACTTTTCGCTGTTTTCTTCGTACACCTATTTTGGCGATCTGTTTCAGCTGGATTTGAAATACAATTTTGATTATTTCTTAAACAATACCGATGGTTCAAAACTTCTTCCGGATCTCATTGATGAGGGCAGGAATGCTGCCAATATGTACTGGCGTCCGGAATTTTACTCACAACATACTGTAAGAGCTGAATTTAAAAAGGACTTTTATGGTTATCTGAGCGATGCTGAAAATAAAATGAGCTATGTAAAGTGTGGTACCGGGCTGCGTTTGGAAGACAATTCAACCTTGGTTTATTTGACGGATCTGGATATTTTTCTTGAAATGAGTCCACATTTATTATTAAAAGGCAGCTTCAAATTACATACTGGTGATCCTGTAGATGAGAAGATGCTCCTGTTCTCCCTTCAGTATAGCTGGTAAGCCGCTACATTTTTTGTGTATTGTTTCGTCGTTTTGCTCGTTTCCAGATGCTTTGACAGGCTGATCTTGGTATTCGGCAAGGGAAGAGGAGGATTTGATGATCGATAGAGTGCCAATGTCAAGACATGGTAACCAGAGACTGCGGGATGAGCTCCAACATCTGGAAAAGGTTGAACGCTTTGAGGTGGTAAAAGCAATTGAAGTCGCCCGGGAACATGGCGACCTGAAGGAAAACGCCGAGTACCACGCAGCAAAGGATCGTCAAGGTCATATTGAAGGGCGTATCCTTGAGCTTAAGGATAAACTGTCGCGGGCCGAAATTATTGATTGTTCCAAGGTGCCAACCGATATTGTCATTTTTGGTACGGTGGTAAAACTTCTTGATCTGGATACCGATGAGGAGTTGTCGTATCAGCTTCTCGGTCCGGACGAGGCGGATGTTAACAATGGATCAATCTCCGTGTTTTCACCTATCGGCAAGGCAATACTGGGCAAGGAGGAGGGGGACGAGGTTATCGTTATAACTCCAGGGGGGAAAAGAATTTTTGAGGTTATACATATCGGAGCAAGTTCGCAGGCCTAATCCAGAATCATCGATGCTGTTCCTCCTGTTTTTCCGAAACTTCGAGTGGTTAATCGTGCCAGGGAGAGCTCCGTCAGAGAGGGCTGGAGTCAGGCTGGTAAAAACAACAACGTCGGGAGCAAAAGAAGAGCTGTATCGACAATTGTCTTGTGACGGTCCAAACGTTCAGGTCTGCAAAAGGCCGTTTTGGACGAGGGTCAGGGTTTGTAGCGTCAACTCTTCTACTGAGTAATGGCTTTCCATTGAGTTATTCCAAACCCTTGAAACCTCATCTAAGGCCCCGAAGATGATGCGTTGGGCCACCTCGGGTTTAATTTCCGGATTATATCTTTTTTCCTGCTGTCCCTTGATAATGATTTCAGAAATTATTCCGGTATATTCTGAAAATTTGTTATTCCTGTAAGTCTTTATAATCTTGCTTGTCTGTCGTAGTTCCGTCTGGATAACTTCGGCAAGATAGCGATTTTTCTTCATCGCCTGAAGATGTTGTCTGACAAATACTTCCAACATCCTCTCCGGGCATGTCTCTTTTTCCAGCAGTTTTCTCGTGTTGTGCAATATTTTCCCAACTTCTTCCTCAAAGACAGACAACAGTATATCGTTTTTATTATTGAAATATAAGTAGATAGTGCCGTCTGCGACCTTGGCTTCTTTGGCAATATCAGATATACGTGCTGTGAAAAAACCTTTTTTGGCAAAAACCTTGGTCGCGGCCGTTATAATTTTTGAGTGTTTGTTGTCAGCCTTCATTGTTTAAAAGTACAGCAGGTCTGTATTGATAGAGGGGCCAGCGAGTGAATGGCCATTCATTCTTGTAACGTTTTGTCTGAGTTTTGTCAATAATCAATAGCTTATCTTCGCTGTTTGCAGGGCGTGGACTTCTGTTTATCTCTTTTTGATGTTGTATGTATATGCGTTGTTTGTCTGTGGAGTATCTCTGGTAACGGATACCTGTTCAGCCCTGGCAGGTTGCGGTATTTTTAATTGAAAAAAAGGAAAATACATGCTCTTTTAATATCTTGTCTTTTATTATTCGTGTTCTTTTAGAGCATTTGTACAGACATTTCAACCGTTGAAAATATCCTCGTATTGGAGCTTTTATGAAGGTTCTTGTTGTTGGTTCCGGTGGACGCGAGCATGCGCTTGTATGGAAGATTGCTCAGAGCAACAAAGTCAAAAAAATCTATTGTGCCCCAGGCAATGCCGGAATTGAAAAACTGGCCAGATGCGTTGATATCGCAGCGACAGACATTGACGCCTTGCTTCAATTTGCCTTGACCAAGCGGATTGATTTAACGGTTGTTGGTCCGGAATCCTCGCTGGTTGCCGGCATTGTAGATCTCTTTGAGGCTCATGGTCTGCGGATCTTTGGTCCGAGTAAAGAGGCCGCAAATCTTGAAGGTTCGAAGGTATTTGCGAAGAATTTTCTGAAAAAATATCAGATTCCAAGCGCGGAGTTTGAGACCTTTAATAACAAGAAAAAAGCGAAAAAATTCATTGAAGCCAAAGGGGCACCACTGGTTGTAAAGGCCGATGGCCTGGCGGCAGGCAAGGGGGTCTTTGTCGCCAGGACTGTCGAGGAGGCCAAGCAGGCTGTCGATGACATAATGTCCAACAAGGTCTTTGGCAAGGCTGGTGACTCTGTTGTAATAGAGGCCTGTCTGGCGGGAGAGGAAGTCTCCTTTATCGTCTTTACAGATGGGAAAACAGTTCTGCCATTGCCCAGCTCGCAGGATCACAAGGCGATATTTGACAACGACGAGGGACCTAATACCGGCGGTATGGGGGCATATAGCCCGGCCCCTGTCGTCAGCGACAGTATTGCAGATTATGTTGTGAATCAGGTTATGCAGGCGGCCGTCGAAGGCATGCGACAGGAAGGTATCGTCTATAAGGGCTTTTTGTACGCCGGATTGATGATCGAAAAAGACCAGGTTCGTGTTCTTGAGTTTAACTGCCGGTTGGGGGATCCTGAAGCGCAGCCCTTGCTGATGCGCCTGAAGACTGACATCATTGAAATCTTTGATTCGGTAATAGACCAACGACTTGAAGAGATCCAGGTTGAGGTTGATCCCCGTCCAACAGCCTGCGTTGTGATGGCAGCTGGAGGTTATCCGGGACACTTTGCAAAGGGCAGGCGTATTTGCGGGCTCTCCAGGGTCTCGAAGATTGCCGGACTGGAGGTCTTTCATGCCGGAACCGTGAGAGAATCAGGGCGTCTTGTTACCAGTGGCGGTCGGGTTCTCGGCATTACAGCCATTGGTGATGATCTGCGGGCAGCCCTTGGGCTCTGTTACCGGGCCGTAGAAGCTATTCGTTGGCCTGACTGCTATTATCGCAGGGATATTGGTGCCAAGGCCCTTGCAAAGCTTGATAAAGGAGATAACACGCAGATACAGGTCGGTATCGTTATGGGGAGTGACTCCGATCTCTCTGTGATGAAAGCTGCTGCTGATATTGTAAGAGATATGGGTGTTTCGTGTGAGATGACTGTTGCTTCAGCTCACAGGAGCCCTGAAAGAGCAGCCGCGTACGCTCACTCGGCAAAATCAAGAGGGGTGAAGGTCATTATCGCAGGTGCAGGAATGGCGGCTCATCTGGCCGGGGTATTGGCGGCTCATACGGATCTACCTGTTATCGGTGTTCCTCTAAACGCCTCATCGCTCAATGGAATCGATGCCCTGTTATCAACGGTACAAATGCCTCCGGGTGTTCCGGTCGCTACCATGGGCATTGGTCGCGCTGGTGCCAAAAATGCAGGGATTATGGCGTTAAAGATACTTGCCCTGTCAGACCATGATCTGGCGGAAAAGCTCGTTGCATATCGTGAAAGAATGGTGGCTGCGGTTGAAGAAAAGGCAAAACGGGTTGAAAGGCAGTAGGCTCGCTATCACAGGAAAGGCCTCTATCGACAAGGCGGCCCGCTGCATACGGAGGGGAGGGGTAGTGGCCTTCCCGACTGAGACCTACTATGGGTTGGCGGTGGATCCGTTTAACGGGGAAGCTGTAGAGAAGTTGTTTCGTCTTAAACAACGCCCGCCAGACAGACCGGTTCTGCTTTTACTCGAGAATCTTGAGCAACTGTATCTGCTTGTCTCCGATTTTCCCGAGCAATACCAACCGCTGATTGAGCGTTATTGGCCGGGACCGTTGACCCTCGTCTTTCCTGCATTACAGTCAATGGAGAAGAAAATAACAGCCGGAACTGGCAGTGTCGGAGTGCGTATCAGCCCCCATCCAATCGCAAGTCAACTGGTTGCAGCTGTTGGGCATCCGATTACCGCGACCAGTGCCAATCTCTCCGGGCAGCCTCCGGCCAGAAATGTCGGAGAGATTGCTGCCATGTTCGAAAATGCAATTGATCTTGTCCTTGACGGCGGTGAGGCCGGTACCACTCTATGTTCGACCGTTGTCGGAATAAAGGACTCAAAAATCAAGGTGTTACGCAGTGGTCAGGTGGATGTGGATCATGAACTGAGAAAGAATACGCGTTGCTTCACCGGCCGCAGAGAGCGATAAAGAGCATTGGGCGCTTTATCCCATCAATCTCTTGTCAGATTTCTGTATTTGATCCTGTGGGGCTGGTTGGCATCGCTTCCCAGTCGGGCCTTTTTATCTTTTTCGTAGTCCGAGTAGTTACCCTCAAACCAATAGACCTGAGAATCTCCTTCAAAGGCCAGGATATGAGTGGCCAGTTTGTCGAGAAACCAGCGGTCGTGGCTGATAATTACAGCGCAACCCCCAAAGTTTTCCAGGGCTTCTTCAAGGGCCCGGAGGGTGTTGACATCAAGGTCGTTGGTCGGCTCGTCCAAAAGCAGGACGTTGCCCCCTTCTTTCAGGGTCCGTGCGAGATGCACACGGTTGCGCTCACCGCCGGACAACAAACCGACCTTTTTTTGCTGGTCGGAACCGCTGAAGTTAAACCTGCCCACATAGGAGCGGCTGTTTACCTCCCGATCGCCGAGAAAAATAGTCTCGTTTCCTTCTGAGATTGCCTGCCAGACCGTATGCTCCGGATCGAGACAATCTCTGTTCTGATCGACATAGGCAAGCTGTACGGTTTCACCAATACGGATGGTGCCTTTGTCCGGTGATTCGTTACCGGTCAGCATCTTGAACAGGGTCGATTTACCGGCTCCATTTGGCCCGATAACCCCAACGATACCACCCGCCGGCAGGTTAAAATTCAGATTATCGATAAGAAGCCGCTCGCCAACGGCCTTTTGGACATTTGTTGCCTCAATGACCACCTTGCCAAGACGTGGTCCAGATGGAATAAAAATTTCCAGATCCTTTGCCAGCTTTTCGGTATCTTTTTCCAGCAGTTTTTCGTACGAGTTGATGCGGGCCTTGGATTTACTTCTCCGGCCCTTTGGACTCATGCGTATCCACTCAAGCTCTCGTTGCAGTGTACGTCTGCGTTCGGTCTCTTTTTGTGTCTCCAGGGCAAGCCGTTTTTCCTTTTGTTCGAGCCAGGAGGAATAGTTTCCCTTCCAGGGAATGCCACGGCCACGGTCCAGCTCCAGAATCCAGCCCGCAACGTTATCAAGGAAGTATCGATCGTGGGTTACGGCAATGACCGTTCCCGGGTACTGCTGGAGATGTTGTTCGAGCCAGGCAACGGATTCGGCATCAAGGTGGTTTGTTGGTTCATCCAGAAGCAGGATATCCGGCTGCTTGAGGAGAATACGACAGAGGGCAACCCGCCTTTTTTCCCCTCCGGAAAGCACCTCACACAAGGTATCCGAGGGAGGGCAGCGAAGTGCGTCCATCGCCATATCCAGACGGGAATCAAGATCCCAGGCGTTGAGATGGTCGAGTCTCTCCTGTACTGTCGCCTGTTTGTCTATGAGGGCCTGCATCTTTTCATCGGACATTGGCTCGGCAAATCTCTCGTTTATGGCGTTGAACTCGTTGACAAGATGGACCACCTCCTGGACACCTTCCTCGACCACCTCCCTGACCGTTTTCTGAGGTGCCAGCTTTGGTTCCTGCGGTAAGTAGTCAATCTGAAGGCCCGGGGAGATATGGGTCTCGCCGTTAAATTCCGTATCAATCCCGGCAAGTATCCGAAGAAGAGTGCTTTTTCCAGATCCGTTGAGACCGAGTACTCCGATCTTGGCTCCATAAAAATAGGACAGGGAAATATCCTTTAAGACAGCGCGGCTTTGATAATGTTTACTTACGCCAAGCATTGAATAGATAATCTTTGTATCATCTGCAGCCATAAAAAGATCCTTTACTCTTTCAGGTGGTAAAAAGTAGGGCCCTCAAGGAACCTGAAACCTCTTTTAGATCGTTTGATATCATATTCGAGGCGCAGGAGAAAATGGACCACATGCGTACATTCAATCCCGAGGATATATTCTCGACAGCAACGAAGAAAATGGGCGGAAGATTGGTTACTCAAGGGGTCGTTTTGCTGTATTCAGAATACTACAGAAAAAAAAAAGAGTAAACAACAGAGCATTGTGGTCTGATTTTTCCTTCGAAATATTTTACGCAGGAAAACAGACGTACAAAATTTTTTATGGTAAAGAATCGGTAAAGATGAAAAATTTACATGGTGCTGCTCAGGATAAGGGCATATAGTTGTGTGATCTTCTTTAAGGGCATTGTTAGCCTCGACAGATCCAAGAATAGCTGGGAATGTATTGATAAGACCCGTATTCTTGGATACAATGAGGTTGGCTGGTGTCAAATCTTTAAATCCTCTGTATCGGTGAGAATGGGGGTATAATATGGATTTTATTGAAAAAATTTCTGAATGGTTTTCATCTACGCATATTGACGAACAGATTAAATCGGCGGATATCGTAGGTTTGTTCACAAATCCTTGGTTTATCGTTCCTTTCGGGGCTATCGTCGGATATTTACTCTATAAAAAGAGGTTTGTAGATCTTGTTATAATAGCTATCTGTGTTGGTCTATTATGGTTTTCAGGAACGGACTATGCCCACAGTCTTATTGTCAACGGTGAGATAGATCTGTCCAAGGTCTTGCCTGTTGCATTCGGGGGTGCCGGAGTTGTTGGACTTCTCATGTACCTGCTTTTTGGTCGTTCTGATTAAAAGACACTCAAAATGGAACACGATCACGGCGTATTTGTCGCTACAGAAGACAGTCTGTGCCCTTTGTATAGTGTCGGTGATGAATTCAGGATAAATGATGTCGTTCTGACACCACCCCCGAACAGATCAACCTGTCTTACTCTGGCCTGCGATCTTGCAGAACTGCTGAAAGTAAAGGTCAACGGCGTAAAGCCTTCTCGAACATCCCTTGAAAATTCACCAATTCAATGCAGCGGTTGTCGAGGGTTCATCAGACTTCAATTTAAAAGAGACAAAGAATTTGCAACGGTTCAAATGCGTCTTCTTGCGGCAAGGGAGCGTCGACATCGGAGTATCGAAACAACAGGTTTTATCCCCCTTTTACGGGCCGTACCGATTTTTAAGTCTTTGTCCAGTGAAGAATTGATAGAGTTATCCGCTTTACTTGAACTCAAAGAGGTTCTGCCGCAAACCCTTATCGCAAGAAAGGGAGACAAGGGAAGTCGTTTGTACATTCTGCTTACTGGCTGTGCCCACGTCTTGGATGCTGGTGGAGCAGTTCTGGCTCGGCTTGGTTCAGGCGAGATCTTTGGTGAAATGAGTCTGTTATCCGGAGAGAGGGTTTTGTCAACTATTCAAGCTGTTGAAAAAAGTGTAATAGCTGTAATGAGCCTTGAAGGTTTTAAACAGGTTTTTAACCGCTTCCCGGATTTGTATGTCTCGTTCTACAGGCTTCTTGTCTCTCGCATTGCGAAAATGAACGCCCTGCGGGCCCATGAGCTTTCCTCTGATATGACGGGACAGATCTCGGATATCTCGGTGGTCGAATTGTGCCAGATGATTAATTCAAGCCAGAAAACCGGTCGTCTTGTGCTCCGTGATAACGGGGCAAAATATAGAGCTCTTTTCAACGCGGGAGAACTTGTCTATGCCACAGGTAAGAACAAGACTGGAATTGAGGCCTTTTACGAGATTCTGGCTCTAGAGAATGGGCGTTTTACATTCACTCAGGGCTTAAATAAAAAAGAGATGGATCTCGATGTCCTGGGCAGTTTTATAGGCTTGATCATGGAAGGAGTACAGCGTATAGATGACGGTAAGGGAGGCGTAAGGCCGATCTGATCTGTGCGTAGCACATTTTTGCAGACAACAGCTTGTCCCCAAAACATTCTTCAGCCCATTTCCTGTATCCCGTGAGCAGACGTCAGATAAAGAGAAAGATTTTTCAATATCTTGCCAGTCGTCCTCTTGGTGAGATCTTTGAATTACTTGCTTCCTATCCTGATGTGGTGGTGGTGAATGTTCTGTTTATGGCCCTTTGTGATCATGATAGAAGGATACGTTGGCGTGCCATAAGTTGTTTCGGAGATGTTGTGCCCCGAATTGAAAAAAAACAGCGGGAGCAGGCCAGGATTATAATGCGCAGATTCCTCTGGAGTCTCAATGATGAATCGGGCGGGATCGGTTGGGGTGCCCCTGAGGCGATGGCTGAAATTATGGTCAACAGCGAGCATTTGCGCGGTGAATATCTGCATATGCTTATTTCTTATGCCCAGGAAGATGGGGATGAGCTGTTTCAGGACGGAAATTTTCTTGAGTTGCCGATGCTGCAAAGGGGATTGCTCTGGGGAATTGGCAGGATGAACTACTCTTGCACAGAACTGATGCTGGAAACCGGAGTTGACAGAGAACTTGTAAAATATTTCGATTCTCAGGATAGGGAAGTAAAGAATCTTGCACTTTGGGCATTGGCCGGACTTGATGTAAAGATTGCAAAAGAGGTGCTGCCTGAGCCGCCGCAGGAAAATGAAACGCTTACCGTATATCAAAACGGTATCTTTGAGGAAATTAATATGCTGGCTCTTTTCAATCAAGTCACATCAGCCGTTCAGCTATCCCCTGTCGAGGCTTGCGACTGGCCGATGGCGAAATCGTTACCCCGTTGAATTGATGTTCGTTGGGCAGCCTTCTCGTGTAGCAATCCAGAGAACAATTTGTCATCAACCGGGAAATTTCCTTGCCATAAACTAAAATAGTTGTTAAATATCTCCACTTTTCACAGAAATGTTGTTATGCGGCTGGGGACTCCTCTCCGCATGCTATAAGCCCCTAATATACTCCCCCTGATGAGAAGGGCCGGGGAATCTGATACGAGGAAAGTACCATGGCAAAGGTATGTGAAATTTGTGGCAAAGGCCCGGCAACGGGTAACAATGTCTCCCACGCTCATAACAAGACCAGAAGGCGTTGGTTGCCAAATCTTCAATCTGTCCGTCAATCGACTTCTGGAGGAAATACAAAGAAGATGAGGGTTTGTACCCGCTGTATCCGTTCTGGGGCTGTGGTAAAGGCAGCTTAGACCAGAAAGGTGCTGGTCGTTCTTTCCTGTTAAACAAAAACAAATGGCCGAAGGAACCTCGTCTTCCTTTTGTCTGTGTTTTGTCGGGGAGACTGGTAGAGATATTTCGCGATGTCTGTTTGGGCCCGTGAGCGAAGGCGAGAGGAATATTCCTGCTCGCCTTTTTTAATGGAGTGTGAAATGAGTGACAAAGAAGAAATTATTTTTCTCAGTTATTCTGAGGCAGTGGAAATTGTTGGAGCTATTCAGGAAGAAGAGGATATAGAAGAAAATGACAGGCGTATCTTCACTGTTTACAATAAGAACGATAAGGAAATCTGCTGGTTTGATTATAATGAAGTGATGGCTGACGTTGGAGAGGTTGAAGCCGGCAAGCGAAAAGAGACTGTCCAGAATTATATCCTGCAACGTATTCCAACCTGGGTTCGAGATATGTAAAAAATCTCCTCTGCTGGGGTTGTCTTTCCCTTTTTCTATTAAACTATTGGAGGGGTATGGCCTTGTCTTTCCAGAATGTTTTGTGCCCTCTTTTGGGGCAATAAAGAAACGAGTGCTTTCTGGGTACGATACAGGCTTTTTCAGAAAAACAAATGACGATAGAGCAGCCCAAAAAACTGTTTTTCGTGGTATAGACTTCAATGACAGACAAAGACATCCTTCATAGGCTCTATCACATTTTACAACCATACCGAAGGCGGCTTGTCATTGCCACCCTCTGCATGATCTGTGTGGCAATCTGCACAGGAGCCCAGACCTATCTTGTCAAAGATTTACTTGATAAGATCTTTATTGAAAAGAATAAACTCTATCTTACTTTTTTGCCACTTGTTGTCATTCTTGTCTTTTTGGTAAAAGGAATCTTTTATTTCGTTTATTCGCTGTTGCTGGAGAAGGTCGGACAGTCGGTTGTCCGCGATTTACGCATAGCCTTGTTCCAACATATTCATCGGCAGTCGCTGTCTTTTTTCAATCAAAATCCAACAGGGACCCTGATCTCCAGGGTGATGTCAGATGTAACGCTGTTGCAGCAGGCGGTGTCGAGGGCTCTTGTCAACACCGTTCGCGATTTGTTTCAGGTTGTCATTCTTCTCGGGATCGTCTTTTTTATGAACTGGCGGCTTGCGATGATCACCTTTCTGGTTCTTCCAGTCTCGGCCCTGTTAATTGTCAAGTTTGGTGGGATGTTTAGAAGAATCTCGACCGCCACCCAAGAGGAAATGGCCCGCGTCTCAGACATCTTACACGAAACAATAACCGGAAACAGGATTGTCAAGGCGTTTTCCAAGGAGTCCTATGAGGGGCGGCGTTTTACCAAGCAGGTTTTTCGGCTTTTTTACCTTACAGTCAAAGATGCCAAGTACAGATGCCTTCAGCACCCAATGATGGAGCTTGTTGGAGGTGTTGCCGTTTCTGCGGTTATCTGGTTTGGTGGTATTCAAGTCCTACATGGAACGACAACTCCAGGAACCTTTTTTGCCTTTTTAACCGCCTTGGCTGTAGCGTATGAACCGATAAATGGTGTTGCTAAAATTAACTCGACGATACAGCAGGGTATTGCCGCCGCCTACCGGGTCTTTTTCATCCTTGATTCTGAACCCCAGATTCGGGATAAAGAGGGGGCCATCGTTTTGCCACCATTCTCCTCAACGATAGAATTCAGGGATGTCTGTTACCAGTACGAAGAAAAGGTCCAGGTACTTAACGGGATAAATCTGACCGTACAGGCCGGCGAAGCCGTTGCCGTTGTTGGTGCAAGTGGCGGGGGAAAGACGACTTTGACCAATCTTATCCCCCGTTTCCTTGAGCTTGTTGACGGGGCAATCCTGATCGATGGTCAGGATATCCGTGATGTAACCATTCACTCTCTGAGAAGCCAGATTGCGATGGTTACGCAGAAAACCATCCTCTTTAACGATACAGTCAGGAATAATATTGCCTACAGCAATCAGAAATGTTCGCAAGAAGAGGTTTATCAAGCGGCAAAGGCAGCACATGCCTATGATTTTATTCAAAGTCTTCCTCACGGATTTGACTCTGTGATTGGTGAAGATGGTGCCCGACTTTCCGGCGGGCAACAGCAGCGGATCTCGATTGCCCGTGCGATTCTTAAAGACGCACCGATTCTTATTCTTGATGAGGCAACCTCTTCGCTTGATACCGAATCAGAAAGAGAGGTGCAAAAGGCCCTTGAAAACCTGATGAAGGACAAAACGACCTTCGTTATTGCCCACCGGCTTTCTACCATCAAAAATGCTGATAGAATTATTGTGATTAAAGAGGGTCGAATCGTTGAAGAAGGCGATCATCAGAGCTTAATCGCAGCCCACGGAGAATACGAGGCCCTGTATAAGATGCAGTACAAGTAGCCCTGGCTGCGAACGCCTCTTTTTGACAGTTTCTCTCTGTTTTCTATTGCCCCTTTTGATGTATTGCAAAAATCTCCGGTTGACTGTGTTGAATCTCGTAATATACTGAAATACTGTATTCCCCCGCAGAATTGTCTTCGGTTGCCTTTTAATCGATTGGTGCCGATTCTCTGCTGAGAAGCTGTAAAATAAATACGTAGCTATAAGGTGAGTTCGATTTTTGCAAAGGCCTTTCTGAAAAGACCTTTGCTGTAGAGTGATATTTATGATCTCGGCAAAATTGAGTCAACGAATCAAAAATATAGGTTTATACAGTCTTGTTCTCTGCTGTTTTTGTATTCCTGTTTCCTCATCTCTTATGGGGGCAACAAGTCTTATCGCCTTACTCTGCTGGGTTTTCTGCGGAAAAATTGCAGAATGGCCCAGGCTTTTTTTTACAAACCCGGTCGTATCGTTTGCCAGTCTCCTTTTTCTATTGCTTGTTTCAGGGGTTTTTTATTCGACGGCTTCGGTTGATGAAGCCCTGGCTGTATTGAAAAAATATCGGGAACTCGTCTTCTTGGTTATGGCGGTATCATTTTTCAGAGAAGAGAAAAGTAAGTTACTTCTGGCAGAAAAAGCCTTTATTGCAGGCTGTCTTGTCCTTCTCGGTATTTCCTACGCGATGTTTTGGGGACTTGTCCCTGCCGAAAGATTTGGCCATTCGGTCGTATATCATATAACCCACAGCTTTTTTATGGGTATACTTGCCTTTTGGGCCCTGCAGAAAATGATCTCAAAAGGTCAGGCACGAGCGTTATGGGGGCTGATTTTTCTCCTCACCTGTATAAATCTTTTTTATATAGCCCCTGGCCGGGTTGGTATGCTCATTTTGGTTCTTCTTTTGCTGCTGACGGTTTTACAGCGTTTATCAGTCGTGCAGTCGATAATCTCCCTGCTCGTTGCCTCTGTTTTTCTTGTTTCAGTCTATTATACCTCAACAAATTTTTCTTCGAGGGTAGATTTGGCCTTCGAGGAGATACAGCACTATCAGCCGGGTGTCTCCCGTACCTCTTTGGGAATGCGTTTTGACTGGTGGTATAACAGTCTTCAACTCATAAAGAAGAGGCCCTTTACCGGCTATGGAACCGGGGCTTTTGCGATTGAGCAGAACCAGCTTGTTGAAGGCAGCCAGACGGTCAAAACCGATAATCCTCATAACGAATACCTGTTTCTTGCCGTTCAGGTTGGCATCTTTGGAACGATCTTTTTTGGGGCCTTACTTATTGCCATCTTCCTGGCAGGTCGTAGAAAGCAGCAACCCTTTGGTTATCTGTTACAGGGGGTTGCTTTGGCTATGTGTGTTGGTTGCATAATGAATTCCTTTCTTTTTGATTCTCATCAGGGCCATTTCTTTGCTATCATATCCGGGGCATTGCTGTCTTCTCCAGATTCTTCGGCAGGCCCACTATTGGCCGAGCGCCTCTGATGTGCGGCCAGAGTTTTCTTAAAAGAGCAAAAGACAGAGGTCGGCAAGGGCCGATAATGTAAGCCTTTTCTATGAAAGAAAAAGAAGTCTACCTGTTACGGCACGCCGATACCGGTTTGAGTGGTCGCTACGTTGGAATAACAGATGCACCCCTGTCTGAGGAAGGGGTGATCCAGAGTCGTGAGGTTTGTGTCAGTCTTTCCAGGTTCTGCTTCCCTGTTGTTCTCTGCAGCCCTCTACGGCGCTGCGTTCAGACTGTGGAATCTTTACAGGCAGAGGGCAGGAGAGAGTATCACGATTTTTTGAGAGAAATCAATTTTGGTCTCTGGGAGAACAAAACCTTTGCCGAAATACTCGACCAAGACAGACAACAAGTCGAGCTGTGGCTTAACAGAAAGCAGGATTTTGTCTTTCCCGGTGGCGACAGTATCCGAGACTTTCGCATGCGTGTTCGCCTTTGTGCTGCGCATATCAGGAAAAGGGATGAACAGAGAATTCTCGTGGTCACCCATGGCGGGGTGATTCGCCATTTGCTCTGTGAATTCTTATCTATCTCTCAGGAGAATTACTTGGCCTTTGATATCCGCCCTGGTCATTTCTCAACGCTGCAAATCTTTGCACATTCGGCCGTTTTGACCGGCTTTAATCTTAAGGGGTGATTATGGCGACTCTTATGCTGGTCACAGGAGGTACGCGCAGTGGAAAAAGCTCTTTTGCGCTCGACTTCTGTGAAACGGTTTCTACAAAAAAACTTTTTGTTGCAACCTGCCCTGCTGTAGACGATGAGATGACAGCACGTATTCGCCTGCATCAGCTGCAGAGGCGGAACAAGGGCTGGACAACCAGGGAGACGCCTTTGGCTCTTGCAGAGATATTTCGCCAAGAGGCTCGGTTCTACGACGTGATACTGATTGACTGTTTAACCCTGTGGGTGAGCAATCTCTTGTATGAGTCGCAGCGGACATCGGATCCGCTTTCTCCGGAGAGTCTCGTACAGATGACCGAGGAGTGGTTGCAGAAAGCCCGGCGTTTTCCGCTGCATCTGGTTTGTGTAACAAATGAAGTTGGACTCGGCATAGTTCCTGAAAATGCGCTGGCACGACAATATCGAGATCTGGTCGGCCTTGTCAATCAAACGGTGGCCAGGGCCGCCGATGATGTCGTTCTGGTCAGTTGTGGCATTCCACTGTTTTTAAAGAAATCCCCCAGGAAAGGGGAAGCTCGTTCGTAAAAAGCGATCCAAGTCATTGGAGGTAGTGTCAGTGAGTGTAGTAGAGAGAACCATAAAAAAGATTTATCCCCAGGACAGCACCTCGCGAGAGATGGCCAGAGAACGTTTGGAAAAGCTGGCTATGCCCCATTGGGCCCTGGGCAGATTAATGGATTTGGCGGTTGACCTGGCCGGTATGACAAGAAGCATCGCTCCTGATCTCTCACGAAAAACCATTGTGACGATGGCTGCTGACCATGGGGTTGTTGCCGAAGGGGTCTCAAAATATCCAAGCGCGGTAACCAGGCAAATGCTGTATAATTTTGTCCGTGGTCAGGCAGGGGTCAACGCTCTTGCAGGTCAGGCGGGAGCCGATGTTGTTATCGTCGATATGGGTGTTGCTGGAGACCTCACAGAGCTCGTGGCAGCAGGAAAAGTTATCAACAAGAAGGTGGGGTTGGGTACCGGCAATATCGCCCAAGGTCCAGCCATGAGCAAGGCGATGGCAAGACGGGCCGTTGAATCTGGAATCGATGTGGCCGAGAGTCTCGCTCCAGACACAGACATCTTTGCTACCGGCGATATGGGCATCGGCAATACAACCCCTTCAACGGCGATTGCCGCGGTCTGCACGGGTAAGGATGTGGCACAGCTTGCCGGTAGAGGCACAGGCCTCAACGATCGGCAGCTCAGGCAGAAGATAGCTGTTATCAAACGGGCTCTCCAGGTGGAGCCAATAGATACAACCGATGCAATAGATATCCTTGCCAAGGTGGGCGGCTTTGAAATTGGTGGTCTTGCCGGCCTGATTCTGGGGGCTGCCGCCTGTCAAAAGCCTGTGGTCATTGACGGCTTTATATCAACGGCAGCTGCCCTAATTGCCAGCACTCTGGAACCCTTTGTCAAAGACTATCTGATCTTTTCTCATCGCTCGGTTGAGCCTGGACATCAGGCAATGTATGAGTATCTTGGCTGCAGACAGCCTCTGCTTGATCTGGGGTTTCGTCTGGGTGAGGGAACGGGGGCCGCCGTTGCTCTGAACCTTGTTGAAGGGGCCGTTTGTATTTTGACCCAGATTGCAACCTTTGAGGAATCGGCGGTGTCCGGCGCCGATAAATAACAGACGTGCCTGTTCGTAAACAAAATCTGCAGAAGATCCTGTATGAGCAAAGCGTATCTTTGGCCACCGCCTTTCGTTTTCTCACCCTTCTTCCGTTGCGATTGGGTTGTGCAGACGAGCAGAGGTATTATAGCAAGAGCCTCTGGTATTTTCCTGTGGTTGGTCTGGTCATAGGCCTTGCCGGAAGCGGGCTTGGAGCCCTTTGTCTGTCGTTTTTCCCTCAACCGGTATCTGCAACGCTTCTCATCGTCTATCTTGCCGGTATCTCAGGTTGTCTGCATCTGGATGGTCTCTCCGATAGTGGTGATGGTTTGCTGAGTGCCAGGCCGCGGGAGAGAGCTCTGGCAATAATGCGAGACAGCCATGTGGGTGCGATGGGCGTTATTGCTGTAGTCTTTCTGATTCTGGCAAAGTTCAGTGCCCTGAGTTCAATCGACAAAGAACTGCTGCCGCAGGCGGTTTGTATTATGCCCTTGGCAGGAAGAGTTGCCATTCTTCTTACCATGGCTGTTTTGCCGTATGCCCGCAGTCAGGAAGGGCTTGGCACCTTATTCTACTCAGGGAATGTGAGATCGGCCTCTTTTCTCGGGGTTGGCATTTTTCTTTTTTTCCTGCTCCTTTTTACAGGCTCTTCCTCTTTTTTTGTTATCATTATTTGGGGAGTCTTTTTTCTCGTTTTTAACTGGTCTTGTAAGGTAAAACTTGGTGGAGCCACCGGTGATACGCTCGGAGCCAATTGTGAAATCGCCGAGCTTGCCGTGGCGTTGGGATTTACTCTTTTTTAGGCCTGAATTTTTCATAAGCAGAAAATCTTGGCCATCAGAAATATTGGCAGGGCAGATTTCTGCTTGATTTTATTGGAAAAAAGGATCTATAAAAATATTCAGGTAATCTGACCCTGGGGTGAAATGGAAAAATATCAACATGGTGGAAATATTCATAAGGCGCTCCGGGATTTAGGGAAGACGGTACAGCCAATTGTCGATTTTAGTGCCAATATCAATCCGCTCGGGCCACCCGATTGGCTGCGTCCGCTTCTCTCATCCAAACTCTCAGCTCTGATCCATTATCCGGATCCTGAATGCCGTGGTATGCTCGAGGCTATCGCCCGTCGTCACGATCTTGCCCCTGACACAATAGTTGCAGGTAACGGCACAAGTGAGTTGCTTTTTGCGCTCCTTGGTCACTGCTCCGGCAGACGGGTTGTTGTTCCTGTTCCCAGCTATATCGACTATATTCGTTCGGCCGAGGTGGCAGAGAAGACGGTTATTCCGGTTCATGTACTGGAAAATTGCGGCTTTAAGCTGGATATTGACCTCCTTGAAAAACATATTCAACCTGGAGATCTTGTCCTGCTCGGTGTCCCCAACAACCCAACGGGGATACTTCCTGAAAGAGAACAACTGCTCTGTTGTATCAAACGTCATAGAGATGTTGATTTCATCGTTGATGAGGCCTTTCTTGACTTTGTTGAGGGCTATCCTTCGCTGGCGGGCTGCTCTGAAAACCTCACCACCCTGCACTCGATGACCAAGTTTTATGCGGTACCCGGCCTGCGTGTGGGATTTGCGGTTATGGCAAAGAAAAAGGCAGAACGCTTGAAAGCACGCCTGCCTCCCTGGTCGGTGAACAGCCTCGCGCAGGCCTTTGCTGAAAAGGCTCTCGCGGATGAATCGTACTCAAGGGAAAGTATTGCCGTCTGTACGAGGCTGCGGGAGCAGCTCTCTACAATGCTCTCTACTTTCCAGCAGATACAGGTTTTTGAGGGCTCTGCCAATTATCTGTTGATCAAGATCGTTGATAGGAAGGCCGATGAGCTGATCCGTTTCTGTTATCAGCGCGGTATCCTGCTTAGATCCTGTGAGAATTTTGTCGGTCTTGACCATCGGAAAAATTATCTTCGTATCGCGGTGCGGAAAGAAGAAGAGAACATTCGTCTTCTCTCAATACTAGAGCAGTTTTTTCGTCCTCAGCAGAGTTCTTTGCCCAGGACCAGAAAAAAAACTCCGGCCATCATGTTTCAGGGAACCTGTTCCGATGCCGGAAAGTCTATCCTTACCACCGCACTCTGCCGGATAATGCTGCAGGATGGCATACAGGTTGCGCCGTTTAAGGCACAAAATATGTCTCTGAATTCTTTTGTTACAAAGAAGGGCGAAGAGATGGGCAGGGCCCAGGTTGTTCAGGCACAGGCGGCAAGACTTGACCCGGACTGCAGGATGAATCCAATCCTGCTCAAACCCAATTCAGAAACCGGCAGTCAGGTGATCGTACAGGGCAGGCCGGTTGCCAATATGTCGGTCTTGGACTATCACAGGTATAAAGAAAAAGCCTGGTTTTCGGTGCAGCAGAATTATGATCTGCTTGCCGAAGATGTTGATGCCATTGTGCTTGAAGGGGCTGGCTCTCCCGGCGAGGTAAACCTGAAAAGGCACGATATTGTCAATATGCGTATGGCCAGATACGCGGGGGCTCCCGTCATCCTTGTCGGCGATATTGACCGTGGCGGCGTCTACGCTTCGTTTGTTGGAATTATGGAGGTCCTCAACGAGTGGGAGCGCAGGCTTGTCGCCGGTTATATTGTCAACAAATTTAGAGGCCAAAAATCGCTATTGACCGATGCCCATAGCTATCTGCGCTTTCATACGGGGCGATCGGTCTATGGCGTTGTTCCGTATATCAGCGATCTAAAGATCCCGGAAGAGGATTCGGTGTCTTTTAAAAAGGGCGCCTTTCATTCTTCCAAGAAAGCTGACGGTGTTGAAATTGTTGTCCTTGATCTCCCGCATATCTCAAACTTTACCGATATAGAACCGTTACTTGAAGAACCGGATGTAACCATCCGTACTGTCGATGATGTGGCGGAGATAAAAAAGCCGGATGCAATCATCTTGCCCGGCACAAAAAGTGTGATAGCCGATCTCAGGTTTCTTGTGGAGAAAAATCTTGCCGGGGCGATTCTTCGCCAGTGGGAGGCTGGCGTCCAGATTATTGGCATCTGCGGTGGCTATCAGATGCTCGGCAAGAGCATTGCCGATCCGTATTGTATAGAAACAGAAGATGCCGTTGAACAGGTTTGCGGTCTGGCCCTTTTGCCGATAGAGACGGTTATTGAAAAAGAAAAAAAACGTTCACGCAAAACCGGTATCCATATCGCCTCGGGAAAATCGGTCTTTGGCTATGAAATTCACCACGGGATAAGCACATCCTCTCTCAGACCGGTTCTGCGCTTTAGCGATAATTCTCTCTGCGGGGCCAGCCTTGAGGATAATTCTGTATGGGGGATGTATCTGCATGGAATCTTTGATAGTGATACATTCCGACGTTGGTTCGTCGATCAGCTCCGCCTGAGAAAGGGCCTGGCTCCGGTTGGAAAAATCCTTACCACCTATGATCTGGAAGCGGCCTTTGACCGTCTTGCTGAGACGGTCAGGCAATCGGTGGACATTGAAAAACTCTACAGCCTGATGCGTCTGTAAATGTCGTACTCTACCTATTGTCTGCTCATTGTCCTTGCTTTGTGCCTTGATTTTCTGCTCGGGGATCCTCGGTGGTATCCGCATCCTGTCCGGGGCATTGGCTGGCTGATCGAAAAAACCGAAAGAGTGTTCAGGCGATTCGTTGCAAACGAGCTGGCAGCGGGTTTTGGCCTGGTTGTCACTGTCCTCATTCTGGTTGCTTTTTTCGTGTATCTGCCTCTGCTCTTTGCCCAGCGTTTCTCCCCCTTTCTTGAATGGGCGTTTGCAGTGGCCCTGATCTACTCGGCTCTATCCACAAAGGATCTGCTTGTGCACTCCACTACGGTCTTTGAGGCCCTGGAGAATTGTGTTGATATAACACTCTGTCGTCGGAAGGTTGCGATGATGGTTGGGCGTGATACCTCACAGTTGAGCCGGGAGCAGGTCTGTCGGGCCTGCGTGGAATCCGTGGCTGAAAATATGGTGGACGGCTCGACCGCACCACTGTTCTATGCGCTGCTCGGAGGAGGGGCTGCATCTTTTCTTTCTCTAAGTCCCATTGCAGGTTCAGCCGTGGCAATTTTCGTCTATAAGGCGATCAACACGATGGATTCAATGCTTGGGTATAAGAATCAAAAGTATCTCTATTTGGGCAGAGTTGCTGCGCGACTTGATGACGTTGTGAATTATATCCCGGCCAGGTTGAGCGCTGTCTGTCTTGTTGTTTCCGCTGCGCTTCTCGGGCTTGATTGGAGGAGGGCGCTGCGAATATACCTTCGAGACAACGATAATCATTCAAGCCCAAATGCAGGGCATCCCGAGGCGGCGGTGTCCGGAGCCTTGGGCGTCCAGCTCGGTGGACCTTCCGTCTATTTCGGGAAGGTGATTGAAAAACCATTGATCGGCGATTCCCTCTGCCAGCTCGAGGCAAGACATATCAGGCAGGCCAACAAACTGGTTGTCGTCGCAGTTTGTATCTTTTGTTTGCTTATTTTAATTATCGGTCGTTTTATTCAAGGGTAAGAGAAGGATTATTTTTTCGTCAAATGCCTGTTTTGCCACAACCCAGTTACCGCCCATGGTTCCCATTCACCAGTGGGCATTTGCAGACCCTGTACCCGACACTGTGGCGCAGACGGCCAAAGACAAGTCCGAAGCCGGAGCGCATTGAAACAGCAGACGGTGACTTTATCGATCTGGACTGGCATTACAGTGCTGATGTCGGCACAAACAGACTTGCCGTTATCAGTCATGGGCTTGAGGGCAACGCTCGAAAGAAATATCCGCTCGGTATGGCAAAAATCTTGAACAGTTACGGCTGGGACGTGATCTGTTTTAATTTCAGAAGCTGTTCCGGGGAGATGAACCGGCTGCCCCGCTTTTACCATTCTGGGACAACCGATGACCTGCATACGGTTCTTGATTACGGTCTTGCTGCCGGTAAATATAACGAAGCGGCACTGGTTGGTTTTTCGATTGGCGGTAATCAGACGCTGAAGTATCTTGGAGAAAGACCTTCCATCGTGCCGGCAGAGGTTAAAGGAGCTGTTGTCTTTTCTGTACCATGTATGCTTGCTGATTCGGTGGCTGTTATGGATCGTTGGCAGAACCGACTCTATATGAAATATTTTATGAGAAGTCTGGTTGAAAAAATGCGCAGCAAGGCGGAATTGTTTCCTGGCTTGATTGATAGCAAAGGCATAGAAAAAATCATCAGTTTCACTTCGTTTGATGATCGTTATACCGCCCCGCTGCATGGCTTTCGGGATGCGGCTGATTACTATGCCACCTGTTCCTCCCGCCAGTTTCTCTCTTCGATTACAATCCCGACCCTGCTGGTACAGGCAAAGGATGATCCGTTCTTGTCTGTGTCCTGCTATCCCTTTTCTGAGGCCGAAGCGAGTGGCTGTCTGTATCTGGAAGTGCCCAATTCTGGTGGGCATGTTGGCTTTATCGGTAAATGGTCTGAGGTCTATTACTGGTCTGAAACAAGAGCCGCTTCCTTCCTCGCTGAGACGGTATAAAAGAAGATATCTCATTCTTGGCAATCTGTGAGGCCATTGATGCCTTGGTTTTCGAATGTTGTTTTCACAGATATTTAAGAAATATTTAGTAACAGACTATTATTGCGATTTTTTATCAGCTCAAATGGTGCCACCTGTGCTGGTCTCTGCTGAGGATTTTACCGCTACACCGAGACAACTTTATCAACTATTCTCTCAGGAAGGTGTTGACGAGGGAGGTTGAATATGATTTACATAGAACTTGTCTGATGAGCAGACATCTGGCATCGTTCTAGAACGATCATCGGGTCCTTGTAAACAGAAAGAGATATGCCCAGAATCAAAAAGATCAGACTCTGCGATAGTGTCATCGAGGCGGTCAAGGAAATGATAGCAGAGGAGGGGTTCAAGCCGGGAGACAAATTCTACTCTGAAAATGAGCTGACAAAGCAACTTGGTGTCAGTCGTTCTTCAATACGTGAAGCCGTCAAAATACTGGAGACAACCGGTTTTGTCTGTGTCCGGCAGGGGAAGGGTATTTTCATAACCGACCGCCAGGGTTTGCGCTTCGAGGAGTTTACAGGCTGGTTGAAAAATAACGAACAGGCGATTCGGGATAATTTCGAGGTCAGAATGATTCTTGAATCAAAGGTGGCCCGCTATGCAGCGGCAAAGGCAGATACCGATGATATTTGCAGACTGCAGGAGGCCCATACCGCCTTTATCAAATACGCCAGAGAAAATGATACCGAGCGGGCAATTGTCTGCGATGGCAGATTTCATCGACGTCTGGCGGCAGCGACCAAAAATGAGACCCTGCACGTTCTGATGAAGGCAATTACTACCAAACTGCCAACTGGCTGGATTTCAAGTCTCTATACGCCGGGGCGAATGGAAAAGACAATTAACGAACACAGCGATATTGTCGCTGCAGTAAAAAAGGGAGACGCGGCAGGTGCCGAGAATGCAATGATGCGGCATCTGTTGAATGCGGTACATGACATAAGCTGCCATATAGAGGCAGAACAGGTCAAACCGGAAGAAGGGGCAGGCTGACATGACGATAAAGATCACCACTCTTTTAGAAAACAGCCCTGGAGAACATCTGGGCCTGATCCATGAACACGGGCTCTGTTTTTTTATCGAAACCGACGAATGTAAAATCCTTTTTGATACCGGCCACTCGGACAGTTTTTTGAAAAACGCCGAGCAGTTGATGCTGCATCCGAGCCAATCTGATTTTGTGGTGTTGAGCCACGGGCATTACGACCACTCCGGCGGCCTGCGTTTTCTGGTCGAAAAAACAAAAACCTTCAAACTATTCGTTGGCCAGGGGTTTTTTGACGAAAAATATGCCTGCAGGGGCAATGCCTGGGAGTTTCTGGGTAATAATTTTGACCGAGACTATCTGGAGAAAAAAGGGATCGAATATTACGAGGTTGAACCGGGCCGCAGTGAAATAGCACCGGGTATCTCTGTTATCAGCGGTTTTCCACGGATACATGAAGACGAGGTGATCAACAAGCGCTTTAAGATAAGGAAAAACGGGGTCTTTACCGATGATAGATTCGATGATGAGGTGTTATTGGCGCTGGACACTCCTCAAGGTTTGATCATTCTTCTCGGCTGTTCTCATCCCGGGATGAAAAATATGGTTGATCGTGCAATCGAGCTTACCGGTAAGGATGTGTATGCAATCCTCGGCGGTACGCATCTGGTGGAGGCCGGCCCTGAAAATTTACAAGAATCCCTGGCCTACCTGGACAGTGATAGTCTGAAAATACTTGGTGTTTCCCACTGCACCGGCTCCAGGGCAACAGGTATGCTTGAACAATCCAACGGCCGCTATTATCACAATCGGACCGGAAGTTGTCTTATCCTTGACTAAGAGAAGGACAGAAGTCTGGTATTATGACCGTTCAGAAATGGCTCCGAACGGCTCGAAGATACATCGTTTAATTCTACTTTACTGAGGAGGTAAATAATGAGTGTTTGCAGAAAAACTGGCATACTGACCCTACTGGTTGCTGCCGCAATGTTTGTATTGTTTCCGCTCAACGGTATTGCTGCGGACAAAAAGATCGTCTGGAAATCTTCAGGACACGGACCGGCCTCTGACCCGTCCCAGATATTCCATGACAAGCTTTGCAAGGCCATCACCGAGGCCACCGGTGGCCGTCTGACCGTCAAACCCTTTGTTGGCGGTTCCATCGTTCCGGCCTACAAAGAACTTGACGCCATTGATCAGGGGGTGTTGCAAATGGGCTATACCTGCCCGATGTACAACCTCGATAAATGGCCGGCAGCCGGTCTGATCAGCTCTCGTCCGGGTGGTTTGCCTGGAGAGGCCCTGCGTACCTGGTTTGATTTTGGTGGTGGTGCAGACCTGATGAACAAGATGATGAAGGGCTATAATGTGATGACCTTTCCCGGCGCACTCTCCCCACTGCCTGAGGAGGTGTTTTTCCATTCAAAGGTCAAGCTTGAGTCATTGGCAGACCTGAAAGGTTTGAAAGCCCGCTGCATGGGTGACGGCGGCGAGATTTTGAAACGGATGGGAGCGGCAACGGTTATCATCCCCGGCGGTCAGCTCTATGAGGCAATGCAGCGTGGAACCATTGATGCATTTGAGTATTCAACGCTCGCATCCAACTGGAACATGCATTTCAACGAGGTTGCCCCCTATGTGTATCTTTCACCGACCAGGGCACCCAGCGACCCGCAGGTTATCTTCGTCAACAAAAAGGCCTGGGAAGCATTACCAGCCGACCTGCAGGCCACCGTCAAGGCTGTAGTTGCCCAATATACTCAAGACCAGCATGAATTTCTGGTAAACGAATCGATCAGTGCCGTGGAGAAGTTCAAAAAAGCCGGCAACGAGGTCTACAAGGTACCCAAAGACATCGAAGACGCTTTAAACGCGGAAGCAGACAAATTCTACGCTGAAAAATCAAAAAGCGAAGATCCTATCTTTGCAGAGATTTACGACTCGATGAAAGCCTTTGGTGAGGCCTACAATGCAATCAAATAACAAAACATCCTGAGGTTCGATCAGCATCAAGATCATGCCGGACACAGATCCGGCATGATCCGTTTCAAATCGGGGGAGAGGTATGACCACCTTACGAAAGCTGTTAACATTCATTGATTGGTTGAGCGAAAAGTCTGGACAACTGGGGAAATGGTTCGCGCTCCTCCTGGTCTTTGTCGGCTCTTTTGAAACGATTGCCCGGCATTTTTTCAATGCCCCGACAATCTGGGCCTATGACTCGATGTGTATGGCGGGCGGCGTCATCTACATGCTCGGCGCCTCCTACAACTATCTGCACGATGCACACACCAGGGTGGATCTCTTTTATATGCGGGCAAAGCCACGAACCAAGGCCCTTATCGATGTTATCTGTTCTCTCTTCCTGTTTTTCCCGCTGATGATCGTCATGTTCAAACTGGCGGTTGACTGGGCAGTAAAGGCATGGAGGATCAACGAAGTCATGTTCACCAGCTTCTGGTATCCGCCTGCAGCACCCTATCGCACGATATTCGCAATTGGACTTTTCTTACTGATTCTTCAGGGATTTGCAAGGTTTGTCCGTGACCTTTACTTTTTGATACGAGGTGAACAAATTGTTTGAACTCAGCGCTGAAATTGTTGCCTTTCTGATGCTGGGGGGCGTATTTACCCTGGTTCTGACCGGCTTTCCGATTGCCTTTGTTATCGGTAGTGTTGCTTTTCTGGTCGGCCTGGCCATCTTCGGCCCGGTCACCACATTTCACATCCTCTACAGCCGTTTTTACGACCTGTCTCTGAACTATCCATACCTTGCCGTGCCTCTCTTTACCTTTATGGGAGTGATACTGCAACACTCGGGTATCACCAAGGATCTGTATGAGAGTCTGTATGAATCCCTCGGACGGCTCAAAGGCGGTCTGGCCATTGTTACCGTAGTTTTCGGGACGATTCTTGCCACCTGTCTGGGTGTCATCGCCGCCTCGGTTACCATCCTGACCCTGATCGCCCTCAGGCCGATGGTTGTCAGGGGCTATGACAAGCCGCTGGCGGCTGGAACCATTGTTGCCTCGGGCACGCTTGGTATCCTGATTCCACCGAGTATCATGCTGGTCGTTTACGGCCCACAGGCGGGAATCTCGATTGGCCAGATGTTTATGGGTGCTGTTTTTCCGGGGTTGATGCTGGCCTTCTGCTATGTGTCCTATGTCGCGATCCGCTGTTATATCAATCCGGATCTTGGCCCGGCAATCCCGGCTGACCAGCTGACACCGTTTTCCTTGCAAAAGATGTGGCGGCTGGCAAAATCGATGGTTCCTCCGGTGATGCTTATCCTGGCTGTTCTCGGGACCATCTTTTCGGGCATCGCTCCACCGACCGAGGCGGCTGCAGTCGGCTGTCTGGCATCGGTCTTGCTCGCCATCTGCTACCGCAAGTTCAGTTTTGAACTGTTAAAGCATGCGTCGCTCGAGACCCTGCGCGTCAGTGCCTTTGTCGTCCTGATCGCCGCTCTCTGCTATGCCTTTGTCGGCGTCTTTATGAGTGCCGGTTCCGGTGAGGTTGTCTCAAACCTGATCCTTTCCGTTCCGGGCGGCAAATGGGCCTCTTTTTCGATGATCATGGTCATCGTCTTTCTGCTTGGACTCTTTATTGAGTGGATTGGTATCGTCTTTATTATCGTACCAATTTTTTCACCGATCCTCGCAGAGCTTGGCTTCAATCCTCTCTGGGCAGGCATGATGATCTGTATCAACCTGCAGATGGCCTTCCAGACGCCGCCGATGGCAATGTCTATTTTTGTCCTCAAGGGAGCAGCGCCAGAAGATCTTGGTCTGACCATGTCTGACATTATCAAGGGCGTGATCCCGTTTGTTTTGATTATCATGTTTGTTTTGTTTCTTTGCACGGTATTTCCAGAAATTATCACCTGGCTGCCGGAGAAGATGATCGGCCCGGCTCATTAACCAGTATTGTTAAATGGTAGCATGCCAGCCGTAACGAGGAGCGGAACCTGGAGACAACTCTCTGTCTCAAGCCGGGTTCCAAAGAAAAGGTAAGAGTGGGGAGATTGCGACGACCTGCCGCCATTTATGGCTAACTCGGATATTTTATGAATATTGTGTCAAATTTTTAAAAATTGCTGATATTCCAAGATACTACACGGGGAACATTACAGTTTTACAATATCCAAAGTGTTCACCAAAGTTCAGTCCATGCGGCGCCATCTTCTTCAGTCTTTTTGCAGTAAATAGAGTTTACTCTTACGTAATGCAAAAAACTTCGAACCTGACACCGCCTGAACTGATGTTCTGGCCGGTGTAGGAGCAGTCAGGCCTGAGAGGGCAATAGGGCGTTTCTGCAGGCTCGAAGGTCAGCTCCTCACTATCGACGGCAGGCCGTTTCATCTCGATAGCTTTGATGAGATTGTTGTTCTTGGCGCGGGCAAGGGCGGGGCTTCGATGGCAAAGGCACTCGAGGAACTGCTTGGAAAAAGGATTACCAGAGGCGCTATTGTCGTAAAATATCAGCATATCGAGGCCCTCAGCACCGTTAAAATACTCGAAGCTGCTCATCCGGTACCGGATGAAAACGGCTACCGGGCGGCTCGCGAGATGTACCGGCTTGCTCGAGACGCCGGGGAAAAAACGCTGGTTATCTGCCTGATTTCAGGGGGAGGCTCTGCGCTCTTGCCTTATCCGGTTGCCGGTGTGAGCCTGGCGGACAAGCAGGAAACGACAAGGATTTTGCTGGCCTGCGGGGCAAATATCCACGAAATCAACGCTATTCGCAAGCATCTTTCTGTCATCAAGGGTGGTGGTCTGGCTCGAGCCGTTTATCCCGCAACCCTTGTGTCCCTGATTCTTTCCGACGTTATCGGTGATGATCTCGATACGATCGCCTCAGGCCCCTGTGTGCCTGATCGCACCACCTTTTCAGACTGTTTGGCGATCTTCGAGAAGTACGGTGTTGTCGAACAGATACCTTTGAATGTCATAGGGTATATCCGCAAAGGGAGTAACGGAGAGGTCCCCGAAACGGCAAAGGTCGATGAGCCGATTTTCGAGAAAACGGCCAATGTTATCATCGGTGGGAATTTTGATGCCTTGGTAACAGCAAAAAGCAAAGCGGAAGAACTCGGCTACAACACACTGTTATTGTCGTCTCAGATTGAAGGTGAAACCCGTGAGATTGCAGCCAGTCACGTCGCCATTGCTCGGGAAGTGAAGATGCACGGCCAGCCTGTTCCAACACCGGCCTGTATCCTCTCCGGCGGTGAAACAACAGTTACTATCCACGGGCAGGGCAAGGGCGGTCGGGCACAGGAATTCGCTCTGGCCGCAGCGATAAAAATGGAAGGCTTGACCGATACCGTGATTCTCTGTGCCGGTACCGATGGCTCTGATGGGCCGACCGATGCAGCCGGTGCCGTTTGCGATACCCAGACCGTTAACAAAGCTTTAGAAAAAGGGCTTTATCCAGAAAAATACCTGGCGGCGAACGACTCTTATCATTTTTTTGATACCGTTGGCGGTCTCTACAAGACCGGACCGACCAATACCAACGTAATGGATATCAGAGTTGTGCTGGTAAAATAGCCTTTTATCTTTTGGAGATGTTATATAACGAATCACCTGAGAACTATTCTGGCGTCAAAGCCTTCAGCGCGTAAACTCTTGAGAAGGTAGTCAGCGTCTTTTTTTGTCTTGTAAGCACCGACCAGCAGGCGGCCTTCGAATTTTCCCGTTTTTTGATCATGAACGGGTGTTGAATAGGCCTGCAAAGCGAATTTTGTAACTTTGGTCCTTAACGATTTCAAATCATCGTAAGAACCGCTGTCTCCTATCTGAATGGCGTAAGGGAGGTTTCTGATAATACCTTCTGAAATATCCTTTGATTCGAGTTCCGTCTTCAGATGAAACGCTTTGTCTTTTGCCGCAAAAGAGCCTATGAAAATACGATGCCAGACCTCCTTGTTTACCAATTGTAGCGGAGAAGTGAAGGCTGGATAGCCTGATCTTCGCAGCATGGATGCGATCTTGTAGCATTGTAGTTGGGATGTACTTGTGCCAATCTGGACAGTGTAAGGATGCTTTTTCTCTATAGAGGTTATCTTGCTATAATCAAAAGAGAATTTTTTCTGTGATACGCCAGGAATTGTTTCTTCTTTCGTGCCTTGAGGATATACATTTGCCTTGTAATGTATCGAGCCATCCTTGGGGATGTCGCCGAGTTCCTGAACTGCTTCCCTGTTGAGTTTGTCAAGTTCGGTCAATCTTTTTTCGATAAGGCTCAGATTTCCTGCCAATACCTGGCTGTAAAAGGCGAGAATAAGAAAAATTGCTATGAGATAAGAATTCTTCAAGGGACACCATTTTTTAGAGTGTTTGTGTGCAAAGGCAGTCGAGGAAGGTGAAAAACAGGCTCTTAAAGTCAATACTGTATCCTTTATTGGTTGTTTAAAAAAGATGGACACCTTGAATAACCAGTGTTTTCATATCTGCCGGGTTACAGAAAAACTACTCTCAGAATTAAACCTCCTCTGTAGTAGGCTTTTATCTGGCTTCAATATGAAGGCTTTATTTAAAGTATCTATACGAAAACAAAGCCAATAGTACAAGCTGCCCAGTCTTATTGTCCTACAGACGCTCCTGTTGGTCAAGAAATAATACAGAAATCTGGTTTTATGCAGAAGGTGCTAAACCACATCTGGCCACTAAGAATCATTGACTGCTGAGCCTCTTCTGGAGCTCTGCTATCATTTTACTGTGTTCCGGGAAAATTCTGTTATACCTGTACCACTGCATGCCGTTACTTGACCATTCGGCAACATCTTTGAGCTTGTAAATCAGCGGATCTGAAGAGACCATGGTTGCAATCAGCTGGCAGCGCAGGAGGAGCTCGCCGTTTTTGGTATCAAATTTTTCAAGGGTATATTCGGTCTGCAAGTATCCTGATTCGTAGTTAAGTTCTTTAATGTTCGATGAATATTTGATAACCGTGTCAAGCATAATCAGCCAGGCCTTTCTGGGGTTAATATCGCCGCTGACGGCTATCTGTATCCATTTGTTTGTTGCCGGGGATAACCTTGTTGCCTCCCAGAGGGGGCTGCGGGTCAGAGGGATCGATATCCGGCCTTCTTTCAGTTCGGGCAGGGTCTTGTCAATCGTGTATTCTTCTTCAAAGTAGCCATCCTTTTTTATGAGAAGTTGGTACTTCTGTTCGGTGTTGAATGCAAAGGTATAGCTCAATGGGGTGGTCTGTTTTGCCTCATTTCCGTTGATAAATATTCTGGCACCGGTAGGCTCGGTTTCTATCCAGGTTTCAATAGTGGTTTTGGAAGCGCAGGAAGACAAGAGAAAGATCCCAAACACAAGGAGTAAACAGATCGTATTTCCTTTCATTGTCTTTTCGCAAAAAATCAACGGTTTAATTGGCAGTTACCTAATAAAAACAGCTATTTCATAACCAGTTTTTTTTGGAAGGTGATAAAGACGCCGGCATTGCTTGAATTTTTTATGTACGGCGTGATCGCGAAAACCGACCATCCTTTTTGGGCGTACTCAGAACTTGTTGTGTTGATACGTTCGGTGAGCCTGCCGGGATCTTTTTCTTCCAGAAAAATGGTGGTTGTCTTTTTTTCTGCAGCCATTTGTTCACGGGCAGCAATACTTTCTGGCAGAAGAGAATAGGAGTCTCCAGGGGCCTCGGCCAAGGCAGCTCCCGAGGTCATCAGGAGCAGGACGATTATGGCGTATATATGTTTCATTTCTTCTCCAGGGTTTGCTGGCTTGTGTGAGGCTGATATTCAGATTGCTTGTTCAATCGAAGGAACATGGAGCGTAAAATTTTACCCAAGGTGCGTGTTATTTTTGTTTTGATAATAAGATTCTCTGTATACATGAAGTCTGGAAGACAACGGATGTAGCCAGGGTTCCCGGCAGATCATATTGTTCAATTTTTTTTACGTCTACAGGTATGTGATCGTTAAACAGCATAAGGTTCTGCTCGTAACTCGTTTTTTTGAAGAAAAGGCTTGTATCCTGCCAGAGAGGTGTCTCGGAGTAAGCAAGGGCCAAAACACGTTCTGTGGTACACCCGGCAGGATTCGAACCTGCGACACCCGGATTCGAAGTCCGGTGCTCTATCCAGCTGAGCTACGGGTGCACTCGATTTTTTACCGCAATCCGAACAGATACAATTATTGGAATTGCAGTCCCTCTCTTCGGAGGTATTCCTGAGACGCTGTTTGCCAATAGGCCGATTTCCTGACGATTATCTCCCGATATGTAACGTAGTTGCCGTTTATTTGTCAATGGCTTTTCCTTGTATGCTGATCGGTCAACGACCTCCATTCAAGAAGAGACAACGCAGGATATTTGGGTTTTACGCGTTCATCACAAATTGTTGTTTTCTTTTTCCGTAATGGGTATTCTTGCTTGGAAACCATACTTGGTTGTAGGGATTCTTATACTAATTGAGCAGATTCGGTTTTTTTATGTGGAATGAAGCGGAGGGAGAATATGAAAATAACGATAGAATATTGCACGAAGTGAAATTATGAACCTCGAGCCTCCAGTTTGGGGGAACTGTTACAGAAAAAATACGCTGCTGAGGTAGAGCTTTTGCCTTCATCGGGTGGTGTTTTTGAAATTACCGTTGACGGAACGCTGGTATATTCAAAGAAGATGATGAACCGTTTCCCTGAAGACGGAGAGGTGGAAACAAAAATAGAAGAGGCCAGCTGTTAGCCCGTCGATTGACAAGGGCTACTCTGCGGAGAGATGGCTGAGCCGTCAGCATTCGCTATGTCCGGGAGAGAGGGCGAGGAAGAGGAACGTCTCTCGGCATAGCGATGCGCATTTAATTCTGTCCTTCTGAGAAATCCGAGATACAGTTGCTACACTTCTCGCTGGTCTGCCCTTTCTTGCTGTACTCAGCAAAACCTTTGAGCAGCTGATCGTCGCCCTGGGGGCAGATTCCCATAAACTCGGTGAAGGCGATCATTCGTGCGATAATCTCTGGCGGCGCAGTGTGTTCAACCTTGCATGCCCCTTCCTCTGCGAGTGGCTCTTCAATGGCGAGTACCTCCATAAAGAAGTGTTTGAGAGCCTCGTGGCGGAAAACGACATCCTTGGCAACCTCTTCTCCCTCTTGTGTCAGCGTGATTGCCTCGTATGGCGCGTAGTTTATCAGCCCTTTTTTTGAGAGGGATCTCAGAGCCTCTGTTACCGAAGCCCTGCTCACGTCGAGACGGGCGGCTATCTCTTTGCTTCTGGCAACCAGCTTTTCCTCTATGATGTGGTAAATCGCTTCAATGTAATCTTCCAGGCTGGCACTCAGGCCTTCTTTCTTTTTCATAATCAATTTTCTACAGGTAAAGGATGAGAACGTCGATTCAACAACTGTAACCTCTCATAACCTACATTTCTTTGCCTCTGGAGTCAAGGGAGCCTTATATAATTGAGGTTCTTTTATTTTGTAAGGCCGTATTCCCTTGTTGTTCTTTAGCACTTTTCAGGTACAATAGGCAGAAAGATGAGAGGAGTATTAAAAATGAAATGGGTTCGTTTTTCTTGCCAGGCTGAGGCGATCGCCGTGCCTGTCAAGAAGTTATGCCCGTATTTTTACCTACAGCGAGAGCAATGATTTGTGAGTTACGAGTAAAAAATCTGGCCCTTATAGAGGGCCTCAATCTGCAATTTGCCTATGACAATTCCGGCTCTCTTGTGGTGATGACTGGAGAGACCGGGGCCGGCAAGTCGATTATGTTGCGGGCCATTCATCTGCTTTCGGGCAGACGATCTTCGGCGGATTGGGTGCGCAGTGGTGCCGAGCTCTGCGAGGTGGAGGCCCTCTTTGAGATTGATTCCGAGCATCGTGCCGTTTTTACTCTGCTGGAAAGGGGCGGGTTTGGTACGGATTCGCTGGTAACGCTCAAGCGCTCGCTGAGCAGTGATGGAAGAAGCAGATGTTATATCAACGGTTCGTTTGCTACCGCAAAAACCCTTGCAGAGCTGGCTGGTGAGCTCTTTACTGTGGCAAGCCAGCACGACCAACAGCAGCTCCTGCAGGAAGGTCTGCATCTCGATTTTCTCGATACGGTAGCTGGTCTTTGGCCGGATCGACAGGGTTTTGAAAAGGTTTTTCTTGACTGGAAGAGCAAAAAGAACAGGCTCGATGAATTACGGCAGCGTGAGCGCGAAAAGCTGCAGCGAGAGGATTTTTTGCGTTTTCAGGTCGCTGAAATCAGGGAAGCCGAAATCTTCGTTGGTGAGGATGAACAGCTGGTCGAAGAAAAAAACCGTCTGAAAAATCTGCAGCAACTGATCAATCTTGGTCAGGAAAGTTATCGTCTGTTGTCCGGAGAGCTGCAGGATGGTCTGGTGCAGCTGCGACAAAATATCGTTCGTATCACAGAGCTTGATCCATCGATTGGCAGGCTCGCCGAAGATATCACCGATTTTACCTTTCTGGCAGAAGACTTTGTTGCCCGTTTGTTGGCCTACAGGGATGGTTTGTCGGCAGATCCGCATCGGCTTGATGCGGTCAGCGAGCGTCTTGACCTGTTGCAGAAGCTGAAGAGAAAATTCGCTGGCTCAATCGAGGAGATTCTCTCTTTTGCAAAAAATGGAGAAGCGGAGCTCCTGCAGCTCGAACAGATGGATCAGGAGATTGAAAATCTGGAAAAAGAGGTCACCTCTTTGTGGGAGCGGGCCTGTACTCTGGCAACAGATCTGTCTGAAAAGCGGCAGGGAGCGGCGGTTATGCTCGAGCGTGCAATGGTTGAAGAGCTTTCTTCCCTTGCCTTTGACAGGCCTCTTTTTACGGTAGACTGGGCATCCCGGAAAGAGGATGAGTCGTCCCTTCTTCCCTCAGGCTGGGATAGAGTTGCCTTTTATTTCAGCGCCAACTACGGTGAGGAACCAAGACCTCTGGCAAAGATTGCCTCTGGCGGCGAATTGTCGCGTATGATGCTGGCCATGAAATGTCTGCTCGCCAAAAAAGACATGGTGAAAACCGTCTTCTTTGATGAGGTTGATGCCGGTATAGGGGGTGAGGCCGCAGAGGCCGTGGCCCGAAAGATCCAGGAATTATCTGGGCACCATCAGGTCTTTTGTATTACCCATTTGCCGCAGATTGCCGCCCGGGGTGGACAACATTTCTATGTGGCCAAAGGGATCGAAAATGGACGCACCAAAACCAGCGTCAAAAAATTGACCGCAGGACAGAGGCGGCAGGAGATCGTGCGTATGCTGGCTGGAGATTCAGCGACAGAGCAGACCCTTGCCTGGGCAGATGATCTGCTGGCAAAGGGAGAGGTGGGCCGTTGAAAAAGGTAAAGGCACTGGCGTTATTTTCCGGGGGGCTCGATTCTATCCTTGCCGCCCGTCTTGTTGCCGATCAGGGGGTCGAGGTTGTTGCCCTGCAGTTCGTTACGCCATTTTTTCACTATGATCTCCTTGCAGATGTTGCTCGACATAAGAAAAGGGTGCAAAAAAAGTATGGTCTTACGGTAGAGGTGATTGATATCAGCGCCAGATATCTGCGTCTTCTGCGCAATCCTGCACATGGCTTCGGCAAGAATTTCAACCCCTGCATCGACTGTAAGATCCTCATGTTCAAATGCGCAAGAGAGCTGCTTGCAAAATGGAATGCCTCTTTTCTGATCTCCGGTGAGGTCCTGGGCCAGCGGCCGATGTCCCAGCGTCGAGATACGCTCAATGTTATTGAGCGGGAGTCGGAAACCCGTTCTCTGGTGCTGCGGCCTCTCTCTGCCCTGCATATGCCGCTTACCAAAGCAGAAGAGCGCGGCTGGGTGGATCGGAGTCGCCTGCTGAAGATATGTGGCCGGGGTCGTGCGCAGCAGATGACGATGGCCAAACAATTCAACATCCAGGATTATCCGGCGCCAGCCGGAGGCTGCATCCTTGCCGATCCTATTTTGAGCAAGCGTGTCAGGATGCTCTATGCAAAAGAATCTTTGCTGCCGATTGCCGAAGTTGGGGTCACTGATGTCTGCTCGATTCTGGTCGGCCGTCAGCTGCGCCTGCCAGAAGGCGGCTGGCTCGTTCTGGGGAGGGATGAGCGGGAAAATGAAAAACTGGCCCAGCTGGTACAGCCGGAAGATACGGTCCTGCGTATGGAAGACTGGCCCGGGCCGACAGCAGTGTTGAAGAAGACAGATTCGTACTGCAGTGCGCAGCAGCTTGAAAAAGATCTTGCCCTTGCCGCCTCCCTGGTGGTGCGTTTTGGCCGCAAAAGTCCGGGGCAGGAACGCCCGAGAACGGTCAGTATCTGGTCGTCAGAGGGCAAGAAGACAGTACAGGCATCGGCTTTGGCCGATGAGGTTTTTCATCCCTGGATTATCCAGTAGCGTTTTGATCTTTTGCCTCCTTTTTTGTTGTCAAAAGCTATCCGATCTCCTGCCGACTGAGGCTTCCATCGTCTCTGAGAAAAAGAGCGAGAATGTATATCTGAGAGCTCACCCTTGCCGCTGCTCAAAGATATGCCCTACGATATCCTGGTAGTTGTTGAGGCGTCTGGTCTTCAGCAGTTTTTTCAGGTGGTTCTGGTCGCCTGGAAACGAGGCGATCAGATACCTCCACAGCTGTTTCAGCCGGCCAAGGATATGGCTGTCCCCATAAAGATACCCTTGATACCTTTTGAGCAGGTCTGAGTGAAAAGCCCTCAGCCTTGCGTTTCTCTGCTGCCCGCTCTGTGGCCGATATCCTTTGATCTCTTCGCCGAGAAACGGATTGGCCAGTGCGCCTCTGCCGAGCATCCAGCCCTCTACCTTGACAAAGCTGTTGTTAAGCTCTGTATAGATGTCGAGATTGTTCATATCGCCGTTATAGACGAGCCGGTGTCTACTCAACTCCAGGCATTGTGCAAAGATATGCGGTTTGGTCTGCCCCCGGTATAGATCCTTTCCCAGTCGTGCGTGGATGATGATCTCTTTGAGGGGATAATCATCAAGTCGGGGAAGAAGGTTCTGGAGTTCGGATGCCTCGAAATAGCCGAGCCGTGTCTTTAAAGAGAGCTGTAGCGTGAGCTTGGGCAGGATCTCATCGAGCAGGGCAAGGATTGCTTCTGGATAGGGAAGCAGTCCGGAACCTCTTTTCTTTTTTGCCACCATCGGTGCCGGGCAGCCGAGGTTCCAGTTGATATGGCTATAGCCAAGGTCGGCAAGCCGTTGTGCAAGGCAGAGAAAGTCAGCTGCCCTGTTGTTGAGAATCTGCGGGACAAGCCCTTGCCCTGGATTTTTTTCGGGAAGAACGTCCCGGAGATACCGATCCTGGTATCGAGAGGCCTTTTGTGGGTTGATAAATGGGGCCACGGCCGCATCAAAGCCTTGGAAATGCTGAAAAAAGACCTCTCGAAAGGCCGCATCTGTCAGCCCTCGTATCGGTGCCAGGTAGAGAAATGGCGTCTTCTCTCGTTTTTTCTCTGTCATTGCTGCTGTCTTCGATGAAGATATATTTTAACTATTTATAATCATGAAATATTTTCTTTTTCCTGGTGTCCTTGTCTTTTCCGGATGGCGGCGCAGCACCTTCGTCTGGTAAGATACCTGATCGTACCTATAAAAATTGTAATTGCAATGTCGTTGTCTTCTACCCGGGAAAAATCTTTCAGACCATGACCTCTCATCGGTTGCCAGTAGATATCAATTCTCGTCATATTGTCCGGATGGCAAGGTTGTTGAAGGACAGCCTCCCCAATCCATTGCTGCGAGCACTGGTGGAGGTGGCAGAGGCTTGGCAGACACCGCTCTATCTTGTGGGCGGCAGCATGCGGGATCTTTTACTGGGCAGGATGCCAAGAGATGTGGATATTGCGGTCGAAAAAGATCCCGAGTTGTCTGCCCGCCGGCTGATAAAAGTCTGTGACGGCGGCACTCTTGTCAAACTTGGTAGCAGAGACCAGGCCTGCCGGGTGGTCATCGACAACGTACAGGTCGATTTTTCTGCCTTCCGTGGTGCGAGTGGGGAAATAGAGGAAGACCTGCTGAAAAGGGATTTTTCGATCAACGCCCTGGCTGTCGATCTTGTCCCCCTTGTTTGTGGTCTTGCCTGTCGACTGCTTGATCCGGCCGGAGGCCTTGATGATCTGCGCACCGGCTGTGTGCGGCATCTGCCCGGCAGTTTTATCGACGATCCTTTGCGTCTGCTGCGTGCCTACAGGCTTGTCGCCGAGTTCGACTTTCTGCTTGCAGTCGGGACCAGAACAGAGATTCGTCGCCTGGCCCAGACGTTGCGGCAGCCAGCCGCTGAGAGGGTTTCCGCCGAGCTGTATAAGATTTTTGCCTCTTTGCGTACCTCGAAGGTCTTGAAAATGATGGATGAAGATGGTCTGCTGGCCATTCTTCTTTCTGAGCTGTATCAGGGAAAGGGTGTGCAACAGCCGGATTCTCATCATCTCGATGTCCTCGGGCATTGCCTTCTTGCCCTCGAGATGATCGAAAAGATCCTTTTGGCGCCCGGACGGTTTTATCCGGATGACTCTGTCTTTGTTGATTATATCAAAGATGAGGAGAAGCTGGTGAACCTGAAATGGGCGGCCCTTTTGCACGATTTGGGAAAGCCGGAAACACAGAAAATATGGCCTGAGAGGGAGGGAAAGATTACATTTTACGGGCACGATAAACAGGGCAGGGCCCTGTTTCAGAAATATGCAAAAGCCTGGCGCTGGAGCCAGAGAAACAGCGAACGGGTGGGCAAGCTGATCGCCATGCATATGCATCCCTTTCATCTTTGTAACGTGCAGCGACAGTCGTCTGTATCCGCGAAGGCGGTGCTGAAGCTGGTGAGACGCGCCGGAGAAGATCTGCCCGGTCTGTTTCTCCTTGCCATGGCAGATAGTCTGGCCAGTCAGGGGAGCAGTAAGCCCAGCAAAATGGAGGCCGAGCTGGTGCAGCTGTTTACTGCTGTGCAGCGTATCAATACGGAGAAGATCCAGGGGCTGCTGAATACCCCGCCTCTGCTGACGGGTGAGGATTTGAGAGACATCTTTGGCCTGACGCCGGGACCTTTGTTTGGTGTTATTCTGGATGATCTTGAGGTTGCCCGGGTCGAGGGGCGGGTCTCAGACAGGGCCCAGGCACTTGCCTGGGTATCAGACTACCTCAGGCAACGGCAAGAGCAGATGTAACTCCTCATAGGCACCCGATCTTTGAATGACCACGATTCCCGGCATAGGCGTACTATAACGAGCAATCGTGCTTGTCCAAATCTGGGGCACCGTCAGAGCAGTTGCTCGCGAAAAATTGTTATTTCAATATGTTTTTACCCCTGTGCGTGTTACGAGAGATATACGAATGAGCTAAAAAAACCTCTACTTGTTTCTGCTCCAGCGATGCTGGTGTATTCGAAACCTGTTTTGGAGACCGATGGTTTGTATCCTGCAGTTACCGGTTTTGTTTCTTGTTATGGTTGGCAGGCATCTGCTCCAGCTCTGCTGGTTTTCGGCTTGTCAAAGGAAAACAAATGGACTAAAACGTGCGTAAAATAAACGATTACTATTCCCGCAAGGCCAAAAAACAGAAATATCCGGCCCGCTCGGTATTCAAGCTCGAAGAGGTACAGCAAAAGTACAGGCTCCTGCGGCGTGGCGACAGTGTTCTTGATTTGGGCTGTTATCCTGGAAGCTGGGCATTGTATGCTTCTCAGGTTGTTGGTGAAAAAGGACTCGTTGTGGGTGTTGATCTGCAGCAGGCAGACAAGCCGCCCAGGGATGGCGGGGCAGAGATACACTGGCTCTGTCAGGATATCATGGATGCCTCGCTGATAGCAGCCGTGCGCAGGTTCAGGCCGGCGTTTCGGGTCCTGCTCTCTGATCTTGCGCCGAAGACAACCGGCAACAGATGGGCCGACAGCCAGAAATCTTTGGCCCTTGTCCGCCATACCCTGATGCTGGCCGAAGAGCTTTTGCTTGATCGTGGGCATTATTTATGCAAGGTTTTTCAGGGTGAGGGCTTTCCTGAGTTTGTCAAAGAGGTCAAAGAGCATTTTGCCATGGTCAAGGTGGTCAAACCGAAGAGTTCCCGCATAGAGAGCCGGGAGGTCTTCTTGCTGGCGATGCATTACAACAAAAGGTGATGAGGCCTTTGAAACCTTTTTTTCAGGGATTATCGAAAAAGCAGAGGTTTTGAGATTTTTTAAATTGAAACGGTGGGTGTGATATATGTCAGGACATTCTAAGTGGTCAACGATTAAAAGAAAAAAGGGTGCAAATGATGCGAAGCGGGGAAAGATTTTTACCCGCCTGATTAAGGAGATCACCGTCGCTGCACGGACAGGAGGGGGAGATCCTGAGGGGAATCCGCGACTGCGTTCTGCGATAGCCTCGGCAAAATCAGAAAATATGCCCAAAGATAATATCGAAAGGGCTATTAAAAAGGGCACCGGAGAGATTGCCGGAGAGGTCTATGAAGAGATTATGTACGAAGGCTACGGTCCCGGCGGTGTGGCGGTTCTTGTTGAGTGTTTGACCGATAATCGCAATCGGACCGTTGCCGATGTGCGGCATTTTTTTTCTAAGAGCAATGGCAATCTTGGAGAGTCTGGCTGTGTTTCCTGGATGTTTGACAAAAAGGGTCTGCTGCTTGTTGACAAGGCTGGTGTCTCGGAAGAGGAGCTGATGGACAAGGCCCTCGAGGCAGGTGCCGAAGACATTATCGAAGAAGAGAGTGAGTTTCAGATCCATACCGCACCGGAAGATTTTGATGAGGTGCGCAGTACACTTGAGGAGGATGGGGTGGCCTTTATTGAGGCCTCTCTTTCGATGATCCCCCAAAATACGGTGGAAGTGGTCGATGAAAAGATCGGCAGATCACTCCTCAAGCTCATTGAATCCCTTGAAGATCATGATGATGTACAGAACGTCTTTGCAAATTTTGATATCGATGACCAGCTCATGGAACAGCTGGCAGAATAGCCTTGGCCGAGAGAATATTAGGCATTGACCCCGGAAGCCGCATTACCGGATACGGCGTTATAGAGGCGGACCGGGGAAATTTGTTCTTCGTCTCCTGTGGCGTTGTCAAGACGACCGCCAGGTATCCGCTGAATTATCGTCTCAATGAAATTTTTGAAGGGCTCAACGAGGTTGTGCAGCTGCACGAGCCGGTTGTTGCGGCGGTCGAGGAGGTCTTTATGTCCGAGAATCCCCGTTCCGCCCTCAAGCTTGGTCAGGCCCGCGGGGCGGCGGTTCTTGCGGCAATGCAAAATGGCCTCAACGTCCATGATTACAGTCCCCGTGCCATTAAGCAGGCCGTTTGCGGTTATGGTCAGGCGGATAAGCAGCAGGTGCAGCATATGGTGCGTGTTCTGCTCAATCTTAGCAGATCACCGAGTTCCGATGCCGCCGATGCCCTGTCAGTTGCCATTTGCCATGCCAATCAATTCAATCTATAGTCTCTTATGATTGCTGCCCTTAACGGAAAAGTTCTTTACAAATATGCCGATCGTGTTGTCGTCGAGGCCGGCGGTGTTGGCTATGAGGCACTGGTTACAGCGGACACCGTGGCCAGGATTCCCGAAGACGGTGAGAGTCTGTTTTTGTATATTCATACCAACGTCAGAGAAGATGCCATCACCCTGTATGGCTTTCTCGAAGAGGAAGAAAAAGAACTTTTTCTCATTTTGAAGACCGTCTCCGGTATCGGGCCCAAGCTGGCCATGTCGATGCTCTCCGGCCTACCGGTGGCAGAGATCTGTCAGGCGATAAGCAGAGGAGACAGCAAAAGGCTGACCGTGCTGCAGGGTGTAGGGAAAAAGACGGCAGAGAGGATTTGTCTCGATCTGCGGGAAAAGGTTGGCCATCTTCTGCAAAGTGGCAGTGCTCTCAGGCGCGAAGATCCGGCTGTCTTGACCAGCCAGAGCCCAGCGCTTGCCGATGCCCTGTCGGCCTTGCAGAATCTCGGTTATAGTGAGCAGGTGGCTGCCTCTGCCCTGGCGGCCGTAGAACAGGGGTCTGACCAGGAAACCTTTGACAATTTCTCTGTGGAAGATCTGATACGTCTCAGCTTGAGGACGCTTGCATGAACCTTGAAGAAGAACTCACCGGTGGATCCCGACTGGTCAGCCCCGAACCGCAGGTTCGTGAACCTGCCAGCGATCATGCCCTTCGCCCCAGGACCCTTGACGAATATATCGGCCAGGCCCAGGTTCGGCAGAGCCTGTCCATTTTTATCCAGGCGGCCCGGGGCAGAGGTGAGCCTCTGGATCATGTTCTTTTTCATGGTTTCCCGGGGCTTGGCAAGACCACGCTCTCCTATATCATCGCCAACGAGATGGGCTGTGGAATAAAGGTGACCTCGGGGCCGGTTATTGAAAAGCAGGGGGATCTCGCCGCCCTGTTGACCAGTCTCCAGGAAGGTGATGTCCTGTTTATCGATGAAATTCACCGCTTGAATCATGTCGTGGAAGAGGTGCTGTATCCGGCCATGGAGGATTACCAGCTGGATCTGATCATCGGCCAGGGGCCGGGCGCCCGTTCGGTGAAGATGGATCTGCCCCGTTTTACCCTTGTCGGTGCGACCACCAGGACCGGATTGCTCACCCCGCCGTTACGGGATCGCTTTGGTGTAGTGCTGCGGCTCGAGTTTTATACCCCCGAGGAACTGGTGACCATTGTCAAGCGCTCGGGAGCGATTCTCGGAATGCACATTGATGACGATGGTGCCCTGGAGCTGGGAAGACGATCCAGGGGGACGCCGCGGATCGCCAACCGGCTGCTCCGTCGCGTGCGGGATTTTGCCGAGGTGGGCAAGCACAGGGTCATTACCAGAGAGGTGGCCGATAAGGCGCTGACCATGCTGGGGGTTGATTCCTTTGGACTTGACGATATGGATCGGAGGGTCATGCTGGCCATCCTCGACAAGTATGATGGCGGTCCGATTGGCCTGGAAACCCTGGCTACTGTGGTCTGCGAGGAGAAGAATACCCTTGAAGATGTCTACGAACCCTACCTGATACAGTCGGGTTTTATCAAGAGGACGCCCCGAGGGCGGGTTGCAACGGCCAAGGCCTACGAACATTTTAAACGTACAATGCCGCGGCAGCCAAAGCCGCAGGCATCGCTTTTCGACGAGCTTGAAGACTCTTAATCACCTTTTCTCTTCGCAATCTGTGTAACACAGATACCTGTGTCCCGAAGTTTTCCGTTGTATTCTCTGTTATGGTTGACAGGCTCTTTGGTCCAGCTTTGCTGGTTTGTTGGATGTTCCGTTTACAGTCAGAGTGTTGTGTCCGGAAGTTTTCAGTGTTCTTTCCGGTTGTGGTTGACAGGCTTTCTGGTCCAGCCCTGCTGGTTACAGGGTACGCTTGCGAAACATCAGTGCCGCGCTGGGCAGGGTCAGCGTGGCAATCAGCAGAAGCGGCCAGAGATTCGGCCATACCATCGGCAGATCAGCGCCTTCGAGGAAGATAGAGCGCAGTGACTTGATAATGTAATACACCGGGTTCATCAGGTCGGCGCGTTGCAGCCAGAGCGGCATGTTTTCAACCGGCGTGGCCATTCC
>PDWI01000047.1_pt1 | contig 142642 bp, 128 predicted proteins | sample 1430891 | NCBI WGS metagenome assembly PDWI01 (sample SAMN01162508, study PRJNA174530) | Oral metagenome, whole genome shotgun sequencing project. | biome: Marine environment; feature: Marine mammal; material: Swab sample of the gingival sulcus; isolation source: swab sample of gingival sulcus...
GCGGGATTTGATCCTCAGGATAACTATAATAGAAGTGCGCGGAAGGCGTGTTTAAAAAAGTGCTGACCCAAATCTTGTCGCTCATGTCTTTGCTCCCATCTTCGTCAATGTCTCCTGATCCACCAGCCGCCCGATGATCAGAGCCACCAAATCAGGAAAATTAACCATCTCAAATCTCTCTTCTGTAACCAGACGCGCTTATGCTTCTTTGTATTTCTTGGCATAAAGCCCCGTAAGCCCCGCCCCGATCAACCGTTCCGCCAGTTCGTTGGAAAACAGGTTGGCCCCCGGGTAAAACTTGTCATGCCACATGTGATAACCCGCCGCCTTTTCTTTGGAAAACACGACGCGATCGAGGCTCTTGTCGCGGTCAGCATATTCCTCGTTGAAGTCATCGATAAACCCCCGCTCATTCCTCGGCGGGATGCAGAGCGTATCGTGCAGCGTGTCGAGACGCTGGCAGATAATCATCCAATAACCTTCGCCGATCTTCTTCTCGCCCTTGGAATCGTAATACTCCATCGGGAAAAACTGATGCACCCCCGGTTCAAACTCTTCCACGATATCTTTAAACGTCTGGCAAACGAGGAACCCGCGCCAGCGGTTTACATCCAGAAGTTTCGCCCGTTTGATGCCCGGCCCCTTTCGCAAGAGTTTTGTTGGGATATTTTCGTCAACCCGCACCGGACGACCCACATCAACAGAACACTGCATGATAAGCCCGCCCCCATCCGGCGTCGGATCTTCCAACTCGACCTTGTCGATATCGCCGTCCACCGCGTCAAACGTTGTACTCGGCAAAGCCATCAACGACGGGTCATAATCCGTATTGCCGCCTGCAAGGTGATAGACCATTACATGTCCTCCGTTTGAGCGCTTTGATGAGCCCCCATCTTAACCAACATTTCCTGATCCACCAGCCGCCCGATGGTCGGGTGCAGGCGCAGGTCGCCGCCCTCAACCAGCGGGGGCCGGTTGAGGGGGCAACTTCCAAGCGCGCTCAGAACGGGTTGGTCAGCGCCTTATATTCCTCCAGCGCTTCCGGGTTGGAGAGCGAGGCTTTGTTTTTTACCTCGCCGCCGGTGGCGGTGGCCTTGGCGGCGCCTTCGACGCGTTTGTGGTTGATGGTATAGGGCACCGCCGTAACTTCGTAGATCGCCGCGGGGACGTGGCGCGGGGAGCATTCGGCGCGCAGTTTGGCCCGCACTTCCTTCGCCAGCTCTGCGGTCAGCGCCTCGCCCGCCGCCATTTGCAGGCAAAGGACGATTTCCTCGTCGCCGGGGATCGGGCGGCCAAACACCACCGCGTCTTCGATGCTCGGGAACTGGTCGCAGATGTTGTAAATATCCGCCGTGCCGATGCGCACGCCCTGCGGGTTGAGGGTGAAATCCGAGCGGCCGTGGATGGTGGCGGAACCGTCAGCATGGATCTCCGCCCGGTCGCCGTGGGTCCAGACCTCGGGGCGGTCGGAGAAATAGGTGTCCAGATAGCGCTGGTCGCCGTTTTCGCCCCAGAAGGTCGCGGGCTGGCTTGGGAAGGGTTCGGTGCAGACCAACTCGCCGGGCCGCCCGACCACTGGCACCCCGCGCTCGTCGAACACATTGGTCGCCATGCCCAGAGGCTTCGCGGTCAGGGTGCCGCGCCGCACCGGCAGGGTCGGCGCGCCGATGAGGAAACAGCCCATCAGGTCGGTGCCGCCGGAGATCGAGGCGTAGCCCTCGGACGGGGTCACTTTCTCGACGATCCAGTCGTATTGATGCGGCGCCATCGGCGAGCCGGAGGACATGAGCCAGCGCAGGGCGGACAGGTCGTGATCGCGGGCCGGCTCATAGCCCATATCCGCCAGCGTCGCGAGGTATTTCGGGCTGACGCCGAGATGCGACAGCTTCTCTTCCGCCACCGCGTTCCACAGCGGCGTGCCGTCCAGTTCACCCGCCTTCTTCACGATCGGCGCCCCGTCATACAGGATCGGCACCGCGCCGGACGCCATGGTCGCCACCAGCCAGTGATACATCATCCACGCATTGTTGGCATACCACAGCACCGGATCGCCGGGCCGCATGTCGCAATGCATCTGATGCTCCTTCATCATGCCGATCAGCACCCCGCCGGTGCGATGCACAATGGCCTTGGGCGCGCCGGTGGTGCCGGAGGTGTAAAGGACATAGACCGGGTCGGAAAAGCCGACGCGGGTGAAGGTGAGCGGGGCGGCGGGGTCGCCGTAGCTGGCGAAATCCGGGGTCGGGATGGCGGTCTCGACGCTGTGTTCACCGACCATCACCAGTTGCTCCAGCCCCTCCATCCGGGCGGCAATCTCGCTCAGCCTCTCGGAAATGTCATGGTCGCGCCCGCCATAGCGGAACCGCGCCTGCGCCATCACCACCTTGGGCCGCACCTGCCCGATGCGGTCCAGAATGGCCTGGGTGCCGAAATCCGGCGAACACGAGGTCCAGACCGCCCCGAGCGAGGTCGCCGCCAGCAGCGAAATCAGGCTCTCGAAGCGGTTGGGCAGCACGACACCGACCCGGTCCCCCGGCCCGACGCCCGCCTGCCGCAAGCCATCCGCCGCCTGCGCCACCCGCGCGCGCAGGGCGTCCGCCGTGATCTCCGCCCGGTGCCCCGCCTCGTCGCGCTCAATCGCCACGACCGCATCCCCCGTCTGCCGCAACAGGTTCTCCGCCATGTTGACCCGCGCGTCGGGAAAGAACTTCGCCCCGGTCATCCACGCATTCGGGTCCGGCTGAAACACCACCTCGCCGCGCTCGCCGATCACCCCAAGCACGTCCCACATCTCGCCCCAGAACGCGCCCAGATCGGCAATGGAACGCCGGTGCATCGCTTCGTAATCCCGCGGGTCCAGCCCCCATTTGCGCGCCAGCTTCGCCAGCGCCGAGTTTTCCAGCACGTCCTGCGACGGAGTCCAGATAATGTCGTTTTTAACCATGTTTGCATTAACCATGTTTGCGCCCTCCTCCGGCTTTGCGCTGACGGTATGGCGCGGTGGACGCAAGGGCAAGGGGGGAGATGGTCGCGCAACACTACGTCAAACCCACCACCCCGCCACATCGCGCAAAAACCGGCGCAACAACACTGGCGCACCCGGCCCCGACGCGGCATAATCCCCCATGCCCAGCCCGATTTCCTCCATCCGCAATATCGGCCCCGCCTCGGAAGCAGAATATATCCGCGCCGGCATCCCGGACGCCGAAACCCTGCGCGACCTCGGCCCGGATGCGGCGTATGCCAAACTCCTCGCCGCCGGTTCGCGCCCCCATTTCATCGCCTATTACGCCATGGTGATGGGGCTGGCCGGTCGGCCGTGGAACGATTGCAAAGGCGCCGAGAAAACCGCCCTGCGCGCCCGCTTCGACCGCATCGTCGCCGCCAACCGCAAAGACACGGCAGCCGCCCCCGAAGGCATCGAACACATCCTCGACCAAATCGGCCTGCCCGCTCCAAAACAGCGACGCGGCTAAAGCGGCATATGCCTCAACAATGGGAGGAGATATTAAGGTTCAACGGAAAATTAAGGTTAACAACCCCACACCCGCCCCGCTCAAGCCCGCTCGATCAAGGTCCGATGATGCTTGCGCAGCAGCAAAAAGCCAAAAAAAGTCGCGGTCAAACCAAAGAAAAACATAAAGAAAACATTGACATATTCCGGTTCATATCCGGCATAAATCCCCTGCCGAAACAGGCCGGTGACATGTACGAGCGGGTTCCACCACAGAATTTCCCGCAACACACGCGGCAAATCTTCCAACAGGAAAATCACCCCGGAGGCCAAAAACAAAGGCCGACTGATCACGTTCCAAATGCTGCCCCAGACCGGAAACAACCCAAACAACACCGCATTCACACTCCCCACACCAAGCCCGATCAAAACCGCCCCCGCCAGCGCCAGAAACACCGCAACAAGGTCAATCGAGGGTGCCCCGCCGAGGTAAAGCAACACCGCGCCCAAGACCAAAACCAGCACCAAAACATGGGTCAGCGCATTCAACAAACACCGCGCCAGCACCACATCCACCCAGGTTACCGCTGGATAAAACAGCAAGGGCCGCGAATAAGGAATGGCGTGAGACACCACCTGCTGCACCCGCTGATAAACGAAAAACGACAGGAACCCGGTTGCGTAAAACAAGGTAAAACTGGCCCCCAGCGGCGGGGTGCGCAGCAAAAGCGCAAAGCCGACCGACAGCACCGCAATATAACCAACCGGCTCGATAATGGCCCAAAGATACCCGCCGGGAGAACGCCCATAGGTGCTGGACATCTCCCGCAACATCAACGCCGCCACAATCCGCATCGCCGCAAACGGACGGCGCGGGCCGGAGGGCAAGGCGGGAATTTCTGCTGGGGGTTGCTCAGGCACCGGATTTTTTTCGCTTTTAGCCGCTCAGATTAACCTCTGGTTAGGGTGTTAGGAGTATGAAGAAGGCAGACGGAAAACTCAAACCCAATTATAGAGAACCTCTTCGTGACCGTAGCCGAAAGCATCCAAAAGGCGGGAAAACCGCCGGGTAAAACCCGCGCCGCACCGCCGGTGGCCAGGGTGCCCCCGCCCGCGCGCCCGGCCCAACCACGCGACCGGCACCGGGGGCTGCTCCTCAGCTTTGTGCTGTTCGTCGTGGCCCCGCTTGCGCTCTGCGCCTGGTATCTGCTGACCCGCGCTGAGGATCAATTCATCTCCGAAGCCGGATTCACCGTGCGCAGCGAGGAAACCAGTTCCGCGACCGAGATGTTCAGCGGCTTCTCCGCCTTTATGGGCAACCCCGGCACCGACAATGCCAGCATTCTCTATGAATTCATCCGCAGCCCCGACATCGCCGCCCGCATCGACACCTCCCTGAATCTGAAGGCCCATTTCAGCGCCGCATGGCCCCGCGACCCGGTTTTCGCCCTCCCCCCGGACGCCACCGCCGAAGACCTGCGCGACCATTGGCAACGCATTTTGCGCATCTCTTATGACGAAAGCTCCGGCCTGATCCGCTTTTCGGTGCATGCCTATTCCGCCGACATGGCGCAGACGATGGCGCAGGAAGTGCTGCGACAAGGGCAAATCCTGATCAACGAGTTGAACGCCACCGCCCGCGCCGACGCATTGCACCACGCGAAACAAGATCTGGCACAGGCGCTCGAACGACTGAAAACCGCGCGCGAAGAGATGATCCGCTTCCGGTCGCGCACCCAACTGGTCGACCCGGAAAGCGATTTGCAGGGGCGGATGGGGGTGCTGAACGGCTTGCAGGAACAACTGGCACAAGCCCTGATCGACTACGACCTGCTGCTGCAATCGACACAGGCTTCCGACCCGCGCGCCGAAATCGCGCAGCGCAAAATCGCGGTGATTCGCCAGCGCATCGCACAAGAGCGCCGCGAATTTGCCGAGGGCGAAACACAAGACGCCACGAATTACCCCGCCCTACTCGGCGAATATGAGCGCCTCGAAGTCAACCGGCTTTTCGCCGAAGAGAGCTACCACGCCGCCCTCGCCGCCCTCGACATCGCCCGCGCCGGAGCCGCCCGCCAATCGCTCTACCTCGCAACCTTCATCCGCCCGACCCGGCCGGAAACCTCCGAATACCCGGATCGCCCGCTCTTTATCGCCCTGACCGCGCTCATCCTGCTGATGCTCTGGGCCATCGGCGCACTGATTTTCTATTCCGTGCGCGACCGACGATAACATGATCCACTTTCAGAATGTCTGCAAAACCTTCCGCGCTGGCAACGCCGTGAAACGCGTCGCCGACGACCTGACCCTGACCGTGCCCAGCGGCGCATCCGTGGCGCTGCTGGGCCGCAACGGCGCGGGAAAGTCGACCCTGCTCGCCATGATCGCCGGAACCCTCGCCCCGGACCGCGGCCATATCCACTCCGACGGCACGATCTCCTGGCCCATCGGCCTCGCCGGCGCTTTCCACCCCGCCCTGACCGGCGCGCAAAACGTGCGGTTCGTCGCCCGGATTTACGGCGTGGACACCGACGAACTCACCGAATTTGTGCAAAACTTCGCCGAAATCGGCGCGCATTTTCACCAACCCGTGCGCAGCTATTCCGCCGGCATGCGCGCGCGGGTCGTGTTCGGCACCGCCATGGGCATCCCCTTCGACACCTACCTGATCGACGAAGTCACCGCCGTCGGCGATGCGGCCTTCCGGCAAAAAAGCCGCGCCATCTTCCGCGACCGGGTGCAACACGCCAGCGCCCTCATGGTCAGCCACAACATGCGCGACATCCGCGATTTCTGCAACGCAGCTATGGTGCTGGAAACGGGAAAACTCACTTGGTTCGACGACGTGGAGGACGCCATTGCACACCACGAAAAAACCATGACCGATCGAAACCCGCCAGCATCCCGAACGCAAATGACGCTCAGCGCTCCGTAACCGCAGCATTTACAACCAGCAATTCTCCATTCAGTGTGCAGAAATCAGAAACACCATTTTGCAAGGCGAAAAATGAGCAATAGAACTCCCAAGTTCAAATCCACATTCATAACACTTGTTATTCTGAGCATGACCGGCTGTGCCAGCAGCGGAACGATGCAGGGCATAATTCGCGGCAAGGGAACGCCCGTTCAGTTTCAATACGAACAAGGTCTGGATCGGGATTTCTATACAACCGTCATTGGGAACGAAAAGTTTTCAGGGCAAGCGGTCAATTCCGGGGCCGTCAGTGGGTTTGGAAATATCTACACTCCGGGCGGGGTCAACACCGTGATCACATATGCAACCAGCGGCAACTTCATTGCCGTCATGATGGGAGATAAAGGATCCTCAATGCGTTGTGAAATGACCTATGCAGACAGTTCTGGCTACACTCCAATGGGCGGCGTGGGAATATGCCGCGTTAGCGACGGTCGCGTCATTGATATAACATGGTAGCATAATGGTATCAGGAACCGACCTGCATGGAGCGCCTCGCCGCTTCCACGGACGCTGGTCCTGTTGGCGAATGGAGATAAATCCGTTAAGCTCACCTTTATTCAACGCAATCGTAAATTGAGGAATTGCTCAACATCTTGCCCTCGCTCCTTCTGCTCCTCCTCTTTCTGGTCCTGATCTTCTGGCTATACATCCTGCTGCCCGCGGGCATGGCGAAGCGGCGGGGGCGTAGCGCTGTGATCTGGGTGCTGATCTGTCTGGTCTCTTCGCCGTTACTGGGCTGCCTGTTGCTGCTGGCGCTCGGCGACGCCCCGCCGCAGACCACAAGAATACAACGATAATTCGGTAAATATTTGAGCCTTTCTCCGCGCTTTGGCCACAATCTCGTAAAATCCCTGCCCGAAGCCAGCGCAAGCATCGTCCCGTGGGAAAATGGGGTGATGACATGCAGATTGTGCATCATGGGAGTCTTGCGACGGGCAATGTCGCATTCGATTTTGGTATTACGGATTTGCAAACGCTGTCGGCGGGAAGTTCGGTGTATATCGTCGGGACCAGCGGCGCCAATGGCGGGCTGATCACCTGGCGGCTGGGCACGGACGGGTCGACCAGCGTGGTAGATACGCAGCTTTTCAACCCGGACTGGGCGACCGGCATTGCGCAAACGCTTTCGCTGACCGCCAACGGAACGGGCAAGCAGGTGGCCTTCGGCGCGGTCAGCACGACGCAGCTCGGCGAATACACCGTTTCCGCCGAAGGGCAAATTTCCGGCCTCACCACCCTGTCCGGCCTCACCACCGGCACCGACCTGCCGCAAAACCTGCATCAGATCGCAGGCGGCCCGCTGATCGTCACCAACACGACCAGCGGTTTTTACGCCTATCGCGACAACGGCAATTCCCTAAGCTTTGAAACGCATTTGACCGACGACGCAAACACCCATGCCGAGCGGGTCAGCGCGCTGGATTCGATCCAGATCGGCGCCAACACGATCCTGCTGCAAGGCTGCGCCGCCGAAGATGGCATTACCGCTTACACGATCGAAAACAACCAGCCCGTCCTCGCCGATACCAGCGGCCAGAGCGCCGGCATCGGCATGATGAACCCGACCGCCATCCAGCTGATCACCACCGGCGGGCAGACCTATGCCGTCATCGCCTCAGCGCAGGACAATGCCGGCGCGTTAACCGTGTTTCACGTCGCCTCCGACGGCAGCCTGAGCTTCACCGACCACATCCTCGACACCGAATACAGCCATTTCGGCGCGGTGCGCGATATCGAGATTTTTTCACACAATGACCGGACCTATATTGTGACCGGCGGCGGCGATGACGGGTTGTCGCTCTTCACCCTGCTGCGCGACGGGCGGTTGCAATACCTGACCTCAATCACCGACAGGCCGGACATTGCCCTCGCCGACATTACGGCAATCAGCGGCGGCATTGTCGGTAACACCTTGGAAATACTGGTTTCTTCCGACAAAGACGGCGCGGTAGCCCACCTTTCCGTCGCCCTGCCCGATGCTGGAATTTCCACTTACGCGGCACAGGGCGGCGCAACGCTGACCGGCTCCGGCAGTGCCGACCAGCTGATTGGCAACGATGGCGACGACACGCTCTCGGGTGGCGCGGGCGACGATATTCTCGCCGATGGGGCGGGCGCGGATCAGCTCACCGGCGGCGCAGGCGCGGATCTGTTCGTCTTTCACGCCGACGGAGCCATCGACACGGTGATGGATTTCAACCCGGACGAGGACCGCCTCGATCTCAGCTCCTGGCCGATGCTCTATGACCCGAACAGCCTCAGCATCGAGAGCAAAAGCTACGGCGCGCTGATCACCTGGCGCAACGAAACGCTGCGACTGCATTCCCATAACGGCCAGCCGCTGACCGCCGCGCAACTGCGCGACGCGGTGCTGCGTGGCACCAACCGGCCGATGGATCTCAGCAGCTACAACTTCCCCGATGATGGCACCTATGACATCACCGGCACCAGTGACAACGACACGCTGCATGGCGGTTCCGGCGCCGAATCCATCGCCGCGATGGAAGGCAACGACACGATCCGCGGCCATAAGGGCGACGATCACCTGATGGGCGGCGCGGGCAACGACACGCTCGATGGCGGCGAAGGCGCTGATTACATCGAGGGCGGCGTGGGCGGCGACCGTATCTGGGGCAGCAGCGGTAATGATACGCTTTACGGCGAAGGGGGCAACGATACGCTCGACGGCGGCATGGACAACGACACGCTTTACGGTGGCGCGGGCAACGATACGCTGACCGGCGCGCAAGGTATGGACGTAATCTATGGCGATGCGGGCGCGGACAAGCTGTTTGGTGGCAAGGCACAGGATACGCTGTTCGGCGGCACCGGCGATGACGAGCTGCGCGGCAACCGGGGCAACGACACGCTGCACGGCGAGGACGGCGACGATGCGCTCTATGGCGCGACCGGCAACGACACGATCACCGGCGACGACGGGGCCGACACGATCCGCGGCGGCAGCGGCAACGACCACCTGTCCGGCGGCGACGGCAACGACACGATCCACGGCGAGGCGGGCGATGACGTGATCTATGGCAATGCTGGCGCGGACTGGCTCTATGGCGGCAGCGGCGCGGAAACGATCTATACCGGCGCGGGCGACAATCAGGTGCGCGGCAACAAGGGCAACGACCTGATCCATGCCGAGGCCGGGGCGGATATGCTGTTCGGCGGCGCGGGCAACGATCAGATCAAGGGCGGCGACGGCAACGATCAGATCAAGGGCGGCGCGGATCACGACATCCTTGAGGGTGAGGCGGGCGATGACACGTTGATCGGCAATCAGGGCAACGACACGCTCTATGGCGGCGCGGGCGACGACGTCCTGCGCGGCGGCAAGGGCAACGATTTCCTGACCGGCGGGGCGGGCGACGACCTCCTGCAAGGCGGCTACGGGCGCGACACCTTCATCTTCGCCGATCAGTGCGGCCACGACCGGATTACCTTTTTCAACCCCAATCAGGACCACCTGCACATCTCCGGCGCCTCACGCGGCGACGTGACCCTGAGCGCGGTGTCCGGCGGGGTGCAGCTGGCCTGGGAGGACAACACCGTGCTGCTGGAAAACCTCGATATGGACCATTTCGACATCGGCCAGATCGACTTCGTGTAACCGCGCGCCACATCCGGCACAAATCCGGCTTGCGCCCGGCAAAACAAGCCGTTAAATGGTGCCCCGGAAGGGCATCGGCCAGCGCGCCGAACCCGTGCCGGTGTAGCTCAGCTGGTAGAGCACGTCATTCGTAATGATGGGGTCGTAGGTTCGAGTCCTATCACCGGCACCACTTCCCCGAAGCCGCCCCCGAAGCCGCCTCAGAACTGCACCTGATCCCCGCCTTTCAGGCCCAGAATGGCGCGGGCCTCGTCCGGGGTGGCGGGTTCGTTGCCCTGTTCGCGCAGGATGCGCACGATTTTTTCCACCTGTTCGGCGTTGGATTTCGCAAGCTCGCCGCGCGCGATGTAGAGCGAATCCTCCAGCCCGACGCGCACATGCCCGCCCATCTGTGCCGCGACCGCAGCCATGCGCATTTGCTGCATCCCCGCGCCGATGACGGACCATTGATAATCCTTGCCAAAGAGCTTGTCGGCGGTCTGTTTCATGAACATCAGATTGTCCAGCTCCGCCGTGATCCCGCCGAGAATACCCATGACGAATTGCAGGAAAATCGGCCCTTCAAACATGCCCTGGCGCAGACAGAATTTCAGGTTGTAAAGGTGGCCGACATCGTAGCATTCATGCTCGAACTTGACGTTATGCGGCGCCCCGCCCAGCTCTTCGGAGATCAGGCGGATATCGGCGAAGGTGTTGCGGAAAATGTTGCCTTCCGAGCTGCGCAGATAGTCCTCCTCCCAATCCTGCACCCAGTTGTCATAGCGGTCCGCCAGCGGATGCAGGGAGAAGTTCAGCGAGCCCATATTCATGCTGCACATTTCCGGGCTGTAGGTCAGCGCGGGGGGGATGCGTTCGGCGACGGTCATGGTCGGGTGCCCGCCGGTGCTGATATTCACCACCGCATCGGTCGCCTCGCGGATGCGCGGCAGCATCTCGGCGAAATGCGCGGGATCGACCGAGGGCGCGCCGTTGACCGGGTTGCGCGCGTGCAGATGCAGGATCGCCGCCCCGGCCTCGGCAGCGGCGATGGCCTGTTCGGCGATGGTATCAGGATGCACCGGCAGGTAGGGTGACATGGTGGGCGTATGCACGGCGCCGGTAACGGCACAGGAGATGATGGTTTTCTGGGGCATGGGTTCAGTCCTCGATGATGGCCACGGCGCGGGTGAACCCGGCCGAGGCGGCTTTGATTTTGAAGGGGAAGCAGGAGAGCGTGAAGCCCGTCGCCGGGATTTGTTCAAGGTTGGTGAGCTTCTCGATATGGCAATAGCCGATTTCCATGCTGGCGCGGTGGCCCTCCCAGATCAGGCTGGCGTCGTGGGTTTCCGCATAGCGTTTGGCGGTGATGGGAAAGGGCGCGTCCCAGCTCCAGGCGTCGGTCCCGGTCAGGCGCACGCCCTGCCGGAGCAGGTGCAACGTCGCCTCCCGCCCCATGCCGCAGCCTTTGACCAGATAATCGGGCTGGCCGTAATGCGCCCCGGCGGAGGTGTTGATCAACACGATGTCGAGCGGTTGCAACACATGTCCGATACGCTCGAGTTCGGCGTCGATATCGTCGGGCGTGACGATATACCCATCCTCGAAATGGCGAAAATCCAGCTTCACGCCGGGATTGAAACACCATTCCAGCGGCACCTCGTCGATGGTCAGCGCCCGTTTGCCGCCATCCATGGTTGAATGGTGGTGATAGGGCGCGTCAAGATGGGTGCCGTTATGGGTGTAAATCGTCAGCTTTTCGATCGCCCAGCCCTCCCCGCCGGGCAGCTCTTCCTTATGCAGCCCCGGAAAGAACGCCATGACCTGCGACGCCGTATCGGCATGGGACATATATTCAATCTCAGGCAGCATGATCTCCGGGTCGGAAGCAATATCGGCCTCCAGCGCGACGGAAAGGTCTATGAAACGTCGGGTCATGGGAACTCCTATGGGCCCAGAAGGCCGGTTGCGATGGCAGGAATGAAGATGACGGCAGCAAGGCAGATCAGCATCATCAGCGCGAAGGGTGCGGCGCCGATGAAGATGTCGGACAACTTGATGCGCGGATCTGCGAGCGTGGCTTTGATAACGTAGACGGACAGGCCGAACGGGGGTGTGAGCAAGCCGATTTCGACCGCGATGACGGTGACGATGCCGAACCACACGAGGTCAACCCCCATCGGCACGACCACCGGCAGCATCAGCGGCACGAGGATCAGCATGATCGAGGAACTGTCGAGGATCATGCCAAAGAGGATCACGATGAGGACATAGATCAGCAGCAAGCCATAAAGGCCCAGCTCCGCCGTGGCGACCATTTCCCCGAAAGCGCCGGGCAGGCCGGAGAAGGCCAACATGCGTGAATACATCTGCGCGGCGATGATCAGGAAACATACGGCGGCGGTCACCAGCCCGGTTTCCACCAACACGCGCCAGAGGTTGCCCGGTTTCAGCGTGCGCTTGGCAAACCCGACCAGCAGCGCGCCAACAGTGCCAACCGCCCCGGCCTCCACCGGCGTGAACAGGCCCGCATAAATCCCGCCCAGAACCATCGCGATCAGGCCGGTAATCGGCAGACCCTTGGACAAAAGCTCGGCGCGGGTCAGGTGGTCATCGGACTGGCCAAGGTTTTCCCCCACCATCTTCGGGGCAAAGCGCGCCATCAGGATCGTGCCGACGCCAAACAGCAGCGCCAGAAGCAGACCCGGCCCGATCCCGGCCACGAAGAGGTCGCCAATGCTCTGCTCGGTCAATAGCCCATAGAGGATCAGCAACAGGCTCGGCGGGATCAGCATCCCCAGAACCGAAGACCCGGCCACGACGCCAACGGAAAACCGGGTCGTATAGCCATGCCGGCGCAGCTCCGGCACGGCGATTTTGGTAAAGACGGCGGCGGAAGCGATGGAAATGCCGGTGATGGCGGCGAAGATCGTATTGGCTGCAATCGTGCCAATGCCCAAGCCCCCCTTGATCCGGCGAAACATGGCATTGGCCACGTCAAACGCATCGCGCCCCATGCCGCTTTCACTGACCAGAAACCCCATCAGCACAAAGAGCGGCACGACGCCGAAAAAGTATGAGGAAATGGCATCATTGGCCGCCAGTCCGAGCATCTTGGAGGCCAGCAGCGGCGAGCCCTTGATGGCCCAGACGCCCGCGAAAGAACAGGCGATCAGCGCGACCGGCACATACATGCCCAGCAGCACCAGCAGGCCCATGAGGGCAAGCGCGATAAGGCCGATTTCAAACGGCGTCATGGCAGGAACCTCCTCAGGATGCGGGCGAGAAATTGCAGCACGAGCAGCCCCGCGCCGATGGTCAGCATCGCCTTGACGGGCCAGGTCGGTGCGGTGAAATTGCCGACCGCGCCGACGAAATCGCCCCGCTCCCAGGCGCGCGTCATGATCGGCCAATGCGCGTACAGGATGGCGCTGACAACGATCAGACCGACCAGATCAAACAGCGTTTCCATCCCCTTAGCCAACGCGGGGGCGCGGCGCTGGATGACGGTGATCACCCCGTCGCTGCGGGTCATCCGCCCGGCGCGCAGAGCCTGCGGCGCTTGCAGGAAAACGATGGCCACGATGGAGAGCGACACCATCTCGGGAACGCCCGCCACCGGCGTACTGAACAGGTTTCGCCCCAGCACATCCGCCGCGATCAACACAACCAGCCCGACGATCAGGCACGAGCCGACCACATTGGCCGCCTGCGTGACCCGATCAAGAAGATGCAGGAACCGGCCGGACCATGTGGCCCGGCCGCGCGCTTCCCCGCTCACTCGCGGTCCCAATCCCGCAGAGGGGTGGCGCCCGCATCGCGCATGGCGTTCATGTACAGTTCCAGAACCTCACTGCCCGGAACGCCCTGACCGTCCAGCCCCTCGGCCCAGGCCTTGGCCGCATTGTCCATGCCCGCCGCCCAGGCTGCGCGCATCTCCTCGCTGGCATCGCGGATCGTCGCGCCGTTCTTGGCCATGACCGCAAACGAGGTCTCCACTGCCCCTTCAAGAGCCGCAAGATACCATTCGCGCGCCGCATCCGCGCCCTTGTGCAAGGCCGTCTGTGCTGCTTCCGGCAGAGCCGCATACCAATCCGCGTTGGCGCACAGCCCGCCCGCGAATTGGGCCCCAAGCCCCGCGCGGGTGATATAAGGCGCAACCTCATAGAGCTTGCCCGGCAACGCCGCCGAGGCAAAGACGATCACGCCGTCATACACGCCCGCTTTCAGCTCGTTGTAATAGGTGGTCAGGTTGCCCGAAACGCCAACCGCCCCCGTGCCCGAAAGCCAGTTGAGCGCCGCCCCCGGTGCGGCAATCTTCTGCCCGTCGAGATCGGCAAGGCTCTCCACCGGGAAATTCGTCATCAGCAGATAATCATCAATGCCCACCGGCGCCCCGAGATAGACCACGCCATTTTTCTCATAGGCCGCCGTCATCCGTGGATCCGTATCGTGCAGATGGTCCATCAATTCGGACACAACCCGCGGGTCGTCGCTGACAAACGGCGTGTAATAGGTGACATTCTGCACCGCGAGTTTCGCCGGATCAAACAGGCTCTGGCACAGACCGATCTCGGCCAGCCCGGCCTCCACGGTCTCCAACTCATCGCCCACCTTGGCAATCGCGCCGCCATACTGGCCATCGAAGCTGATCGAATGCCCCGAGCCTTCCAGCGCGGCGTTGACCCCCGGCACGAAAGCCTCGTCAATCATCTTGACCCAGCGAAACACGCCGGGATGCCCCGTGACCACGGTGGCGTTATAGCTGTCCGCAACCGCAAGTCCCGGCAAAGACAGCGCCGCAACAAACACGGTTCTGGTGAGTATTTTATTCATGTTATCCTCCCTGTTGATTGGCTTCGCTCTGGATCGCTTTGGCTCCTCCCACCGCGAACCGAACGAGTGTTTCGATCCTCTCCTCTTCATGGCTGGTGCTACCCGCAAGGCGCTCGGCCCGGCCATCGCGCGGCAGCCGCATGGCCATCACGCCCAGCGCACATTGGTAAATCTGCGCCGCATCGAGGGCGCTGGTGCCGGGCAGGCATTCCTGCAACGCGGCGATAAACGCCTTGGCGGTTTCGTCGTAATACGCCCGCACCAACGCCTTATCCCGTTCGTTCCCGGCAATGAGACCGGCGAAAATGCGGGCAAAGGCGCGCCCACCCCCGGCCGGCCCGAAAGCCGGCGCGAACATGGCGCGAAAAACCTGCGCCAGCCCATCCTCCGAGGACGTATCCACCGCCGCCAGCATCTCCAGCCGCTGCGCGTTGATCCTCGACGAACGCGATTTGATCACCGCCGCGTAAAGCTTGTCCTTGGAGCCGAAATGGTAATGCAGCAGCGACTGGCTCACCCCAGCCCGCGCCGCCAGCGCCTTCATCCCGGCCCCATCAAACCCCCGCTCCGCAAACTCCACTTCCGCCGCCGCCAGAATACGCGACAGCGCATCGGCCTTGGTATCTTTGGATGATTCTCTGACAGCAGACATGGCGCCAGCATGGCGCTGACTGATCGGTCAGTCAAACAAAATGTTAACGCGGCGGAAGGGTGATTTGAGATCGCAACAGGAGGCCTCCGCGCCGGTCTGCCGCGCTGCGCCCCCGCCAGCCTCATGGCCCGCAGAGCGTCAACACGTCTTCATGCGCGCGGCTCGTGTCGCCGCGCAGCCCGTCGCGGACCGCTGCGCGCAGCACCCGGCGGAAGGCGGCACGGTTGGGGCCATAGTGGCGCGACAGGGCGAACCAGCGGGGAACCACCACCGCCGCCACCGGCCAGAAAAGCCAGCGCCCGGCAGCGGCGCGGTAGGTCAGGAGCGCGTTGCGATGCCGGTAATAGGCGCGCCAGAGCGGGGTATAGACCTTCAGATCGGGGCTGAGGCTTTCGCAATCATGCTCAAAATGCAGCCCCGGATCGAGGGCGATGCGCCCGCCTGCCCGGCGAATGGCAAGGCAATAAAGCACGTCGTCGCCGTGGATGAACAGCGCCGGATCGGGCAGGCCCGCCTGCGCGATGGCGGCGCGGGAAACGAAGAGGCCGACGAAGGAAGCGACGTCGATCTCGACCGGGGCGCTGCCGTGCATCTCCGCGTCGCTGACATGAAACCCCGCCCGGCCCGCGCGTAAGGTGCGCCAGAAACTCGCCGCGTGCCAGAACGGGTTGCGCGAAGGGCGGTTCATCTCGCACAACTCGCCGGAAGGGTAACAGACCTTCGCCGCCCAGGCCGCGTGCCCGTCGCGGGGGGTGGCATGAAAGCGGGTCAAGGCGCCGGGCAGCGGGCGGGCGTCGTCGTCGAGGATCAGCACCCAATCGGCGTCCAGCACCTCCGCCGCGTGGCGCAGCCCCGCCGCAAAGCCCCCGGCCCCGCCAGTATTGTGCGCCAGCGTCAGAACGTGACAGCGCGGGTCGCACAACCCGGCCAGCCAGTCGGCAGTGCCATCATCGGACGCGTTATCGACCACAACCAGCCCCGCCAGCCGCTCCGCCGGTTCCGCCAAGAGCGCCGCCACGCACACCCGCAATTTCGCCAGCCGGTTATGCGTCACCACAACCGCGATCAGGCGGCCCGCATTCACGTCACCACATCCGGACCGTCCCGACCGGAGCGGGCGCGGATTTCGGTCAGGTCTTCGGCCAACTGGGTCAGTTCCGCCAGCGCCTGAGCCGGATCGCGGTCCAGCCCCTCCGGCCCCGGCGCGTAAGCCTCAAGATAAAGCCGCAGGGTCGTGCCTTCGGTCCCCGTGCCCGACTTGCGCAACACGATGCGCGCGCCATCGGACAGGACCAGCCGCAGCCCCTGCCCCTCGGAAACCGACCCATCCACCGGGTCACGATAAGCGAAATTATCCGCCAGCGTGACGCACCGCCCGGCCAGTTCGGTCCCGGCGAGCCCGGCCAAGCGCCGCTCAAGCCCCGCGTAAATCTCCCCGGCCACGGCACTGTCCACCGCCTCATAATCGTGGCGCGAATAGTAGTTACGGCCAAAACGGCGCCAATGGTCGCGCAACAATTCCCCGACACTATCCCCGCGCACCGCCAGAATGTTGAGCCAGAACAGCACCGCCCAAATCCCGTCCTTCTCGCGGATATGGTCCGAGCCGGTGCCAAAGCTTTCCTCCCCGCACAGACTCACCCGCCCGGCATCCAGCAAATTGCCGAAAAACTTCCAGCCCGTCGGGGTCTCGAAAGTCTCGACGCCCAGCTTCTGCGCCACCCGGTCCGCCGCGCCGGAGGTCGGCATCGAGCGGGCTATCCCCTTGATCCCGCTATGAAAAGCGGGCACCAGATGGGCGTTGGCGGCGAGGATGGCGAGGCTGTCAGAGGGGGAAACATAAGCGCCTTTGCCGAGGATCATATAGCGGTCGCCATCGCCATCGGAGGCGGCGATCAGGTCGGGCGCGGCGTCGGAGAAGGCCAGCGTGTTGAGGTCCGCGCAGACGATCGGGTTCGGGTCCGGGTGTCCGCCGCCGAAATCCGGCAGGGGCACGGCGTGTTGCACGCTGCCTGCGGGCGCGCCGAGCCGGGTCTCGAAAATCTCGCGCGCATAGGGGCCAGTAACGGCGTGCAGTGCGTCGAAACGGAAGCGGAATCCTTGCGCGAACAGGTCGCGAATGACGTCGAAATCAAACAATTCCTGCATGTAATCGGCATAGGCACGCACCGGGTCGATGATTTCGATTTGCGTGTCCAGAACGGTGTACTGGCCGGGAGTGTCGAAGGCGGGCAGGTCGCCAGTAAAGAGGCGATACTCATGCAGGGCCAGCGCCTGCGCCTCAATTGCCTGCGTGACCTTTTCCGGCGCCGGACCGCCATTTGCAATGTTGAATTTGAAGCCAAAATCGCCGGTTTCACCGCCCGGATTATGCGAGGCGGACAGGATGAAGCCACCATCGGCGCGTGCGCTACGGATCAGGTGGCTGGCGGCGGGGGTGGACAGGATCGCACCCGCCCCGATCACGATGCGCGCCGCGCCCTGTGCTGCACAAATGCGCACGATCCGCGCCGCCGCCTGCGCGCAGAAATACCGCCCGTCGCCACCCAGAACATAGGTCTTGCCCGCCGCGCCGCCGGTCGCGTTCAGCACCGCCTGCGTGTAGCTCTCAAGGTAATGCGCGCGCATGAAATCGCGGGTCTTTTTGCGCAACCCGGACGTGCCCGGCTTCTGATCCGCAAACGGCTCTATCGCAATGGTTTCAACCGACATGGCCCTCTCCTAAACGCTGTAATAATCCCGATACCATTCCACAAACCGGCGCACCCCTTCGGCCACCTCCACCGAGGGCGCATAGTCGGTCAGGTCCTTGAGCAGTTGCGCATTGGCCCAGGTCGCGGGCACGTCGCCCGGCTGCATCGGCAGCAAGTTGCGCTGCGCCTCCCGCCCGGTTGCGGCCTCGATGGCGGCGATGAACTCCCCCAGCGGCACCGAGTTGGAATTGCCGATATTGACCACCCGCCACGGCGCGACGGGCGACAAGCTGTCCACCTCCGAGACCGGCGCCCCGCGCTCCGGCACCGCGTCGATCAAACGCCGGATCCCCTCGACCAGATCGTCGATATAGGTGAAATCGCGGCGCATATCGCCGTGGTTATACACGTCAATCGCCTCGCCGCTCAAAATGGCGCGGGTGAACTTGAACAGCGCCATATCGGGCCGCCCCCAGGGGCCATAGACGGTAAAAAACCGAAACATCGTGGTGGGCAGGTCGAACAGATGGGCGTAGCTATGCGCCATCGACTCGTTGGCCTTCTTGGTCGCCGCATAAAAGCTCATCTGATGGTCGGCGCGCATGGTCTCTTCATAGGGCATCTCGGTATTGGCGCCGTAGGCCGACGAGGTCGAGGCGAGCAGCATATGCTCAGGCGGGAAGGCGCGGGCCGCTTCCAGAATCTCGAACGTGCCCGCGATATTTGACTCAAGATAAGCGCGCGGATTGTCGATCGAATAGCGCACCCCGGCCTGCGCCGCCAGATGCACCACAATGTCGGGCCGATGCGCCTCAAACAGCCCCATCATCACGCCGGGCGCCTCGATCTTCTCATTCACCACCTGAAAACCGGGCGATTGCAACAACTGCCCCTGCCGCCGCTCCTTCAGCGCCACGTCGTAATAATCGGTCATCGCATCAATGCCGACCACCCGAAACCCGTCCGCCAACAGCCGCCGGGCGAGGTGATAGCCAATGAAACCGGACACGCCGGTGATCAGAGCGGTTCTGGGCTTGTTCATCGTGTTTTCTCCCCCTTTTCCCCCGCCTATAGCATCCGCGCGGGGCATCGGCACGGGGATAATTGCGGGCCGGCTCATATTCTTCATGCAGTGAAGTGATTTGCACCGCACGCCGTTTCATGGCACATCGGCGCAACCCCTACGGGGGCGCATCTGGCGCGCCGCCAGCAGACCCGGAAAGACCTGTATCATGACGCAAAATCTTCTGAGCAAACTCCTGAGCGAACGCGACTGGCTGATGGCCGATGGCGCGACGGGAACGACGCTGTTCAATATGGGGCTGGCTTCCGGGGAGCCGCCGGAGCTTTGGAACACCGACGAACCGGAAAAAATCCGCACGCTTTACCGCGGTGCGGTCGAGGCCGGGTCCGATCTGTTTCTGACCAACTCCTTTGGCGGCACGGCAGCGCGGCTGAAGCTACACGACGCGCAGGACCGCGTGGGCGAGCTGAACCGGCTTGCGGCCGAACTGGGCCGGGAAGTGGCGGATCAGGCAGGACGGCCGGTGGTGGTCGCCGGGTCGATGGGGCCAACCGGCGAGATCATGGAACCGATGGGGCCGCTCTCCTTTGACGGCGCGGTTGAGATGTTTCACGAACAGGCGGAGGCGCTGAAAGACGGCGGGGCGGATGTGCTTTGGGCCGAAACCATCTCCGCGCCGGAAGAATATCAAGCCGCCGCCCGCGCCGCCGAACTGGCCGAAATGCCCTTTTGCGGCACCATGTCCTTTGACACCGCCGGGCGCACCATGATGGGCGTGACCTCGGCGCAGATGGTGAAGCTGGTCGACAGCCTGCCCATCGACACGGTCGCCTTCGGGGCCAATTGCGGCGTCGGCGCCTCGGACCTGTTGCGCACCGTGCTGGGCTTTGCCGAGACTGGCACCCCGCGCCCGATCATCGCCAAGGGCAATGCGGGCATTCCGAAATATGTCCACGGCCATATCCATTACGACGGCACCCCGGAGCTGATGGCCGATTATGCGGCGCTCGCCCGCGATTGCGGCGCGCGCATCATCGGCGGTTGCTGCGGCACCACGCCCGATCACCTGCGTGCCATGCGCGAGGCGCTGGAAACCCGACCCAAAGCCGACACCCGCCCGAGCCTTGAGGACATCGCCGCCCGGCTGGGCGATTTCTCCTCCGCTTCTGATGGCACCGACGGCGCCGGGCCGCAGGGCCGTCAGACCCGCCGCAAACGCCGCCGTTAATCGCGCAGGACAAGACGCAGGACCAAGAATATGAGTGACGAAGAAGACGATATCATCCTGAGCGAACTGCCCGACGACGAGTTGGTCGAGCAGATGCATGACGACCTCTATGACGGGATGAAGGAAGAGATCGAAGACGGGGTGAATATCCTGCTCGAACGCGGCTGGATCCCCTATGACGTGCTGACCAAAGCGCTGGTTGCGGGGATGACCATCGTCGGCAACGATTTCCGCGATGGCATCCTGTTTGTGCCGGAAGTGCTGCTCGCCGCCAACGCCATGAAGGCAGGCATGAGCATCCTCAAGCCGCTGCTGGCGGAAACCGGCGCGCCGCGCATGGGCAAGATGGTGATCGGCACGGTGAAGGGCGATATTCACGACATCGGCAAAAACCTCGTCGGCATGATGATGGAAGGCGCGGGCTTTGAGATCATCGACCTCGGGATCAACAACCCGGTGGAGGATTATCTCGAAGCGCTGGAGCGCGAAGAGGCGACCATCCTCGGCATGTCCGCCCTGCTCACCACCACCATGCCCTACATGAAAGTGGTCATCGACACGCTGGTCGAACAGGGCAAGCGCGACGATTATATTGTGCTGGTCGGCGGCGCGCCGCTGAACGAGGAATTTGGCAAGGCCATCGGCGCGGACGCCTATTGTCGCGATGCGGCGGTGGCGGTGGAAACGGCAAAGGAACTGGTCGCCGCGCGCCATAACAGCCTGTAATCATGTCGAAAATCCGCTTCGCCTTTCTGCTCGCCATCGTCATTGCCTGCGCCGGAGCGACGGTTGCGGTGCTGGTGGCGGCGCTGGGGGCGGAAGCGCTGACGGGGGATGTGTTCTTCACCGTTCTGCCGCTGATCCTGCTCGGCTCCATCGCGCTGCGCGGGCTGACGGACAAGGATCGGGGCGGCGAAAAATGACTGCGGATGGCAAGGTTCAGGTCATCGCCTGCGGCGCGCTGGCCCGCGAAATCCTCGCCATCTGCGCGCTGAACGACATGCAGCATGTCGAGCTGACCTGCCTGCCCGCCGAGTTGCACAACACACCGGACAAAATCGCCCCCCGGCTGGCGGAAATGCTGGCACAAAACCCGCAAGGCTACTCCGCCCGCTTCGTCGCTTACGCCGATTGCGGCTCCGGCGGCGAGATCGCCAAAACCTGCGCCACTTACGGCGCGCGCATGATCGAAGGCCCGCATTGCTACGCCTTTTTTGAGGGAAATCAATCCTTTAGCGCGCGCGGCGAAGTAACCAGCTTCTACCTGACCGACTTCCTCGCCCGTCAGTTCGACGCCTTCGTCATCAAACCTCTGGGCCTCGATCGGCACCCGGAACTGACCCAGATCTACTTCGGAAATTACGAAAAACTGGTCTATCTCGCCCAAACCGACGACCCGGCCCTGACCCAGGCCGCCGAACAGGCCGCCGCCCGCCTGAACCTCCATTTCGAACGCCGCTTCACCGGCTACGGCGACCTCGCCACGGCACTTGCAGAGGTGTGACGCTCTGCCCTGTCACCCCGCCGCCAGCGCCCGCGCCGCCTGTTCCCGGATGCGCGCGACCATGGCCCGCAACCCGTTGGAGCGCTGGCCGGACAAATGCTCTTCAAGACCGATGCGCGCCAGTTCCGCCTGCGCGTCGAGCGCCGCAACATCCGCCACCGAGCGCCCGTTATACAGCACCGCCAGAACCGCGATGATCCCCCGCACGATCAGCGCGTCGCTGTCGCCGCGAAAGCGGAATACGTCGCCCTCGATCTCCGGCATTAACCAAACCTGCGAGGCGCAGCCCTCCACCCGCGTCGCCGGCACTTTCAGCGCCTCCTCCAGCGGAGCCATCGCCTTGCCCATGTCGATGACCAGTCCGTAACGGTCCTCCCAATCGTCGAGAAACTCAAATTCCTCGACCAGATCTTCATACGGGGCGTGCGGGGCAATCTCAGACATGCGGCTCTCCTTTGCCTCCGTTTACCACCCCCGCCCGCGAGTCACAGCCCAAAACCGACGATTTTGCGGCAAATCTCGATAAGAGTATTGCAGTTGCAAACGGTTTGGCTTTAGCAAGGGACAAACCGGGGGACGCCATGAAAATACGCACTGCATTCGCTATCGTCGCAATCACCGCCCTTTCCGCCTGTGACGGGGGCTTCTCGCTCAATCCGCTGAACTGGTTTTCTGGCGCTTCGACCTCGGGCGAAGAGACCGTGGCGCTTGTGCCTGCCGATGGTTACCCGGAAGATCAGGATCGCCGTATCGCGGTAGCCCGCATTACCGGGCTGAAACTCGAACGCACCACCGCCGGCGCCATCGTCCGCGCCACCGGCCTGCCGCCGCGCCTCGGATACTGGGACGCGCAGCTGGTGCCGGAAAATGGGGGCAAGCCGGAAAACGGCGTGCTGACCCTGACCTTCCGCATCGCCGAACCGCGCTGGAATCAGGGCACCGGGACACCGAAGTCGAAAGTGGTAAATGCCGGTTACTTCCTGCCGACCCGCGAACTGAAAAACATCCGGTCGGTCCGGGTAATCGGCGCGAATAATTCGATGACCGCGCGGCGGTAACGCAGCCGCTCTCGAAAGCAAACGATCGCGGGGTTGCTACGCATCCCCGCAGAATCAGCCATATCCACACAGCGCAACACCAATCCCTTGAGGCGCAAACGGCAAGCAGGTCGGTCGCGGACCCGGCGAGGGAGCATAGGGTGGGGTGGGTGTTCGCCGGGCCCGACAACCTGTCTGCTGCTTGCCCGGTAAAGCTAAGTCATCGCCGCCCCCACCGCAACCGAAATTCGCGCAAAAAGTGTGCAAAAATGCGTAAAACTCTCTTAAAACGGGTAACGATTTGTTAACCATTTGCAAAACCCTCCCGCAAGGAATCCGCCCCGCCATTTCCTGCTTGCAAAAGAACAAAATAGGGACAAAATCGGCGTAATGGGGGAGCCTATGACAGACGTAACGCAGACCAGAGAAAAGCTCGAAGGCGGCAAACGCTTCGTCATGCACACGGAGTTCAGCCCCTCCGGCGACCAGCCAACCGCAATCCGTGAGCTGTCCGACGCCATCCGCGCTGGCGAACGCGATCAGGTTCTGCTCGGCGCGACCGGCACCGGCAAGACCTTCACCATGGCCAAGGTGATCGAGGAAACCCAGCGCCCTGCCCTGATCCTCGCCCCCAACAAGACCCTCGCCGCACAGCTTTACGGCGAGATGAAGAGCTTTTTCCCCGAAAACTCGGTCGAATATTTCGTGTCCTATTACGATTATTATCAGCCAGAAGCCTATGTGCCGCGCACCGATACGTTCATCGAGAAAGAAAGCCAGATCAACGAACAGATCGACCGGATGCGCCATTCGGCGACCCGCGCGTTGCTCGAACGCGACGACGTGATCATCGTCGCCTCCGTGTCCTGCATTTACGGCATCGGTTCGCCCGAGACCTATACCGCGATGACGCAGGATCTGATTACCGGCAACGAATATGACCAACGCGCCATGATGGCCGACCTTGTGGCGCAGCAGTATAAGCGCAACGACAACGCCTTTTCCCGCGGCACGTTCCGGGTACGCGGCGATAGTCTGGAAGTCTGGCCGAGCCATCTGGAGGACCGGGGCTGGCGCTTTTCCTTCTTTGGCGAGGAGCTGGAGGCGATCACCGAATTTGACACGCTGACCGGCGCGCGCACCGACACGCTCGACAAGGTGCGCATCTATGCCAACTCGCATTACGTCACCCCGACGCCGACGCTGAAACAGGCGATTGCGGGCATCAAGGCGGAGCTGACCCTGCGGCTGAAGCAGTTCGAGGACGAGGGGAAATTGCTCGAGGCGCAGCGGTTGGAACAGCGCACGCGCTTTGATCTGGAGATGCTGGAAGCCGCCGGATTTTGCAGCGGCATCGAGAATTATTCGCGTTATCTGACCGGGCGCGCACCGGGCGAACCGCCCCCGACCCTGTTCGAATATATCCCCGACCATGCCCTTGTTTTTGCAGACGAAAGTCACGTTTCGGTGCCGCAGATCGGCGGCATGTATCGCGGCGACTTCCGGCGCAAGATCACGCTGGCCGAACACGGCTTCCGCCTGCCCTCCTGCACCGACAATCGGCCGCTGAAATTCGAAGAATGGGACGCCATGCGCCCGCAATCGGTGTTCGTGTCCGCCACGCCGGGCAAATGGGAGCTGGAACGCACTGGCGGCGTGTTTACCGAACAGGTGATCCGCCCGACCGGCCTCCTGGACCCGGAGGTGGAAATCCGCCCGGTGGAGATGCAGGTGGACGATCTGCTGGACGAGGTGCGCCGCATGGCTGCCGAGGGCTATCGCACCCTCGTCACCACGTTAACCAAGCGCATGGCGGAAGACCTGACAGAATATCTGCACGAGCAGGGCATCCGCGTCCGATACATGCACTCCGACATCGACACCATCGAACGCATTGAAATCCTTAGGGATTTACGGCTCGGCGCCTTTGACGTTCTGGTCGGGATCAACCTGTTGCGCGAAGGGCTGGACATCCCGGAATGTGGGCTGGTCGCCATTCTGGACGCCGATAAGGAGGGGTTCCTGCGCTCGGAAACCTCGCTGATCCAGACCATCGGCCGCGCAGCGCGCAACGCCGAAGGGCGCGTCATCATGTATGCCGACCGTATCACCGGCTCAATGGAGCGCGCGCTGTCCGAAACCAACCGCCGCCGTGCCCGCCAGATTGCTTATAATGAAGAACATGGCATCACGCCGGAAACGGTCAGGAAGAACGTCGAAGACGTGTTGAGCGGTCTCTATGAAGGCGACACCGACATGGCCCGCGTCACCGCCAAGGTGGATCAGCCGATGGTCGGCGCCAACCTCGCGGCCCATCTCGACGCGCTGAAGGACGACATGCGCAAAGCAGCGGAGAACCTCGAATTTGAGGAAGCGGCGCGGCTGCGTGATGAAATCCATCGGCTGGAGGCGGTCGACCTCGCCGTTGCCGACGACCCGCTGGCCCGCCAATCGGCCATCGCAGCGGCGAGCGAAGCGGGCGGACGGTCTACGGCCGGCAAACCGGGACAACGCGGGAAAAAGCGGCGACGTTAGCCGCACCCCCTTTACGGCGGCACGATCACCCGCTCCGACCATGTACCGAAGCCGCAAGGCCGGGCAGCTGCTTCTGCCGCGGGGCGCAGACGGGCCATTTGCGCGCGGGCGTTTTGCAGCCGGGCGCGGGATTCGTCACGGTCGATGCCATAAGGGCGTTTGACCCGCTCGCGCATGTTATAAAAACACGGTCCGGAAACCCCGTTTTCATAACAGGAATAGGCTTCCAGATAACGCCGCTCGCTCTCATGCAAGCCGTAGCCACGCGCCAGATCCCGCTCCAGTTTTCGCGCCAAACGCCAATGCTTCCGATATTCTTCCGTCGCCTGCGCAAAGCACATCGCTTCCGGCGGCGGGGTGCCCATGCGCAGGCATCCTGCGAGCAGGGCGGGCAATAGAATCAAGAGCAACCGGGTCCACATATCCCGGTTTTACCCCCCTACTTCTTTCCATTTCGTTAACGCGCGTCAAAAAACCCAATTGTGCCTGAACGCGCCGCGCCCTACCCTCGCCCCATGAAGAAAAATCCGATCCACCCGCTCGACGACGAGGCCCGTCAGATCACCGAAAAACTGCTGTCGCAAAGCAAATATGCCAGCATCGCCGTGATGAACGGGACGCGACCGCATATTGCACGCATCGGCATCGGACGGGCGCCGGACGGGGCGCCGCTCGCGTTGCTCTCCGATCTGGCGACCCACACCGCACTGTTGCGGCAGAATCCCGCCTGTGCGCTGCTCCTCGGCTCCCCCGGCCTCAAGGGCGATGCGCTGACCCAACCGCGCCTGTCGCTCGATGCGCAGGCGGAGTTTGTCGAACGCACGGAGGCGCTGCGCGAGGCGTGGCTCGAACAGCATCCAAAGGCCAAAATTTACGTAGATTTCGCCGATTTTCACTTCGTGCATTTTCGCCCGGAAGGCGCGCTGCTCAATGCAGGCTTCGGTAAGGCTTACCAGCTCACCGCTGAGGATTTGCAGCACTTGTAGAGCAGAAATCGCTAAATCTGAATCAAAATTCTCTGCCTCTCAATCAGTATCCTACTGATTTCGAACGCGAATTTTGATGCTGGATATTGCAGATTAAAGCGATTTCGCTCCAGCCATAAAAAAGGGCGCCCACACAGGCGCCCTTCGCGGTATATTCCACCCGGATCAGCGCACCACATGCACCGAGCAAGGCGCGCGACGCACCACGCGGGCCGCCGTCGAACCGAGCAGGAAATCGGTCACGCCGCCGGGGCGGTGCGAGGCGATCACGACGCAGTCAATGTCGTGCATCTTGGCGTAGTCGATGATGGAATGGGCCGGATGCCCCTCCGCCACCTTAACCTTGATCTTCTCGTGCGCCCCAAGGTTCTTGCGAATGATGTCCGCCATATTTTGCAGATTGTCCGCAATCTGCCCTTCCGGCAGGTATTGCGCCACATAGGCGGGAATTTCTTCCATCACATGCAGGGCGGTGATCTGTGCCCCCTCTTCTGCGATGGCTTCAGCCACGTCGAGGGCGGTCGAGGTATCCCGGTTGGCGTCAAAAGCCACGGGGACGAGGATATTTTTGTACATTGCGCGCTCCTATTGTTGTCATCGCACCTATTTCGGAATCGGCACGGTGTCACTATGACTTATGTCAAAAAGTGTTGATATTAAGTTGACAGGCCAAGAAAAATTCCCGCCCGGCCGCACCGGGCGGAAAAACTCATTCCTTGACGTAGGGCTTGCCGTCCGCTGCGGGCGGATGCGCCTTGCCGATCAGGCCCGCAACCACGATGATCGTCGCGATATAGGGCGCCATGGCGAGAAATTCCGACGGGATCGGCGTGCGTAGCAGGGCGAGTTTTTGCTGCAAACTGTCGGCAAAACCAAAAACCAACGCCGCGCCCAGCGCCCCGACCGGATGCCAGCGGCCAAAGATCATCGCCGCAAGGCCGATAAAGCCGCGCCCGCCGGTCATGTTCTCGTCAAACCGGCCCACGGAACCGAGGGTGAACCATGCCCCGCCAAAGCCGGCAACCATCCCGGCGAGGGTCACATGCAGGTAGCGCGTCCAGTAAACATCAACGCCCAGCGTATCCGCCGCCCGCGGGTGTTCCCCCACGGCGCGCGCCCGCAACCCGCCCTTGGTGTGAAACAGGTAATAGGTCGCGACGCCCACGAGAATAAACGCGCCATAGACGAAGATATTCTGCGCAAACAGCATCGGCCCCAGCACCGGAATATCGCTCAGGAAGGGGATCTTGTAGGCGCGGAAAATCTCGGCATTGTTGAGCGCGCGATGTTCGGCGAAGACCTGCGAAGTGACGTAAGAGGTCAGGCCCAGCACAAAGAGGTTGATCACCACCCCCGCGATGATCTGGTCCATTCGGAAAGTCACCACCAGCGCCGCCAGCATCAGGCCAAACAGGCCACCCACCGCAACCGCCGCGCCGAGGCCGAGCCAAGAGCCCAGAAGCGAGCCGACCAGCGCGCCGGTAAAGGCGCCCGCCAGCAACATGCCCTCGATGGCGATGTTCACCACCGCCACCCGCTCTGACAGCACCCCGGCCAGACCGCCCAGCGCGATCGGCACCGCGCGCACCACGGTCGCCTGCAACATGCCGGTGAGCGAGAAGCTCTTGCCCGCCGTGGCCCAGACAAGGAACGCCATGACCAGCAGCGCAAGGCCGATGCCGAGCGAAATCGAGGTCCAACGCGCCCCGCCCTTAAGGAACTGACGCACGCCGAGGAAGGCCAGTAATGCCGCCACCGCAAGGTTGAACGGCGAACCGGGCACCACGAGATGCGGCAGAACCCAGGCGTCGCGCGGTTTGGAAAGCTTGAAGGTCGCCACCTCCCCCGCCGCAACATCCAGCACGAAGAGAACGAGGAGCGACAGGGCGATCAGGATGGTGCCGATGATCCGGGCATGACGGGCCTTGGCACCGTCTACCTTCTCAGCCCCCGCCGCGTGGTTCGGGTCGGTCGTTACGCTGCTCATACCGCCTTACCCCCTTTTTTGTCTTTGGAAAAACCCCATGGGAAAATGGCGCGCACCAGAAGCGGTGCGGCGATGAAGACGATGATCAGCGCCTGAATGATGCTGATCAGGTCAATGGACACGCCCGCATCGACCTGCATCTGACGCCCCCCGGCTTCCAGCCCGCCAAAGAGAATGCCCGCGAACAGAATACCCAGCGGATGCGACCGGCCCAGAAGCGCCACCGCGATGGCGTCAAAGCCGATCCCGGCGGAGAAACCGGGGCTGGCGCGTTCCAGCACCCCCGTGACCTGTGCCGCCCCGGCCAGCCCGGCCAGCGCCCCCGCCGTAGCCATGGCCGCAACGATGATGAAGCCCGCTTTCATGCCCGCATAGGTCGCCGCATCCGGGTTTTCGCCGGATGCACGGAAGGCAAAGCCGATGCGCGAACGAAACAGCAGCCACCAGACAAAGACCACCGCCACCAGCATCAGGATAATCCCCGCATGTAGCCGCAAATTCGGGTCGATCGCCTCCAGCAGCCGGGGCAATTGCGCGTTCTCCGGCACGGATTTGGAAATCGGGTCCGAACGCCCCTCCTTTTGCACGAAAGGCTGGCGCAACAGGTAATCGAGCAGACGGAAGGAAATCAGGTTCAGCATGATGGTGGTGATCACCTCATGCGCCCCGGTCGTCGCCTTCAGCGCCCCGGCAATCGCCGCATAGAGCGCGCCAACCACGGCCCCCGCGAGCAGCGTCAGCGGCATCAGCACCGCAAAGGGCAGGAAGTCAAAGCTAAAGCCAAAAATCACCGCCGCCAAGCCACCGACGAGCAACTGCCCCTCGGCACCGATATTGAACAGCCCGGCCCGAAAGCCCAGCCCAAGGCCCAACCCCGCCAGAACCAGCGGGATGGCGGCGGTCAGGGTCTCGGAAATGGCATTCAGCGAGCCGAGCGAGCCTTTCGCCAGCGCGATATAGCTCTTGCCGATGGTGGCGATATCGACCCCGGTAGCCAGCATGATCACCATGCCAAACACCAGCGCCACCACCACCGCAAAAACCGGCACGATGACCAGATCCTCAAATTCCTTGCGCCCCCGTTCAGGCCGCACCAGAAGTTTGCGCGCGGCTTCTGAAATCTCGCGCTTGCCGATGGAAGAACTCATGCGGCATCTCCTTGTTTTTCCGTCGCACCAGCCATGGCAAGACCAACCGCATTGCGGTCTGCCCCCCCGCCGGTATTGTCAAATTCCGCCACGATCCGCCCGTCGAACATGACAAGGATGCGGTCGGAAAGTCCCATGATTTCATCGAGTTCCGAGGAAACGATCAACACCCCGTCGCCCTCGTCACGCGACTGGATCAGGCGCTCGTGAATATACTCAATCGCGCCGACATCCACCCCGCGCGTCGGCTGCGAAGCAACCACAAGCCGCGTCTGACGCTCCAGCTCGCGCGCCACAACCATCTTCTGCTGGTTGCCGCCCGACAGGTTGCCCGCTTCCAGAAACACGCTCGGGGTGCGCACGTCGAAATCGACACAGAACTGCGCCGCTGTCTCCTGCACCCGCTTCCAGTCAATCGCCATCCCGGCGGAATAGACCTCGTCATAATAGGAATTCAGCACCATGTTTTCCGCCACGGTAAAACTGTCCACCATGCCGGATTTGTGCCGATCCTCCGGGATATGCGCCATGCCCATCCGGTGCCGGGTGCGCGCACTTTCGCGCGTCACATCCTTGCCGGCAAAGCGGATATGCCCCGCATCGACCCGCGCCAGCCCGGTGATCGCCTCGACCAGCTCGGTCTGCCCGTTGCCCTGCACACCGGCAATGCCGACAACCTCGCCGGAGCGCACATTCATCGTCACCTCATCCAGCGACAATTCGTCATTCTCGCCCAGAAGCGTCACGCCCTCCATCTCAAGCATCACCTCGCCCGGCGTGGCGACCGCTTTCTCGACCGTGAACGACACCGGACGGCCCACCATCATCTCCGCCAGCTTCTCTTCATCCAACTCCTTCGGATCGCCCTCCCCGGTGATCCGCCCCTGCCGCATGACGGAAATGCGGTCGGCAATGGCGAGAATTTCGTGCAGCTTGTGGGTGATAAAGACAATCGCCTTGCCCGCCTCTTTCAGCGCGTTAACGATGCCGAAAAACTCCTCAACCTCCTGCGGCGTCAAAACGGCGGTCGGCTCGTCGAGGATCAGCACATCCGCCTTGCGAAACAGCACTTTCAGGATTTCGACCCGCTGCTGAATGCCCACTGGCAAATCTTCGATCAGCGTATCCGGCGGCACTTCCAGCCCGTATTGGTCGTTGATCTCACGCACCTGCGCGCGCGCTTTTTTCAGGTCGAGATAGCCCAGCGGTCCGGTCGGTTCCACGCCCAGCACCACGTTCTCCGCCACGGTAAACACCGGCACCAGCATGAAGTGCTGATGCACCATGCCAATCCCCGCCGCAATCCCGTCGCCCGGCCCGGTGAAATGTACCGGCTTGCCGTCGATCAGTATCTCGCCCTCATCCGGCGAATACAGGCCGGATAAGATGTTCATCATGGTGGATTTGCCCGCGCCGTTCTCGCCCAACAGGCCCAGCACTTCGCCGCCGCGGATGGTCAGGTTTACCCCGTCATTGGCCGTAACCGGCCCAAAGCGCTTGGTAATACCGCGCAGTTCGACATCCATCGCTGCTCTCCCCGAAACAAAAAACGAAAAGCGGCGCCCCCGGTCGGGAACGCCAAAAGGAAGCCGCCGCCCCGGCTCGGAGCGGCGGCCAGACCGGCTTACATGCCGACTTTTACCGAACCGTCGATGATCTTGGCGGCCAGCGCCTCGATCTCGGCTTTCAGCTCGGCCGGAACCTTGTCCTCGAAGCTGTGATACGGTGCCAGCGAAACCCCGCCATTGGCCAGGTCACCAACCACGAGACCGCCCTCAAAGCTGCCGTCCTTCGCCGAAGCGATCACGGCGGACACGGTCGCATCCATGCGCTTGAGAACCGATGTCAGGTAAACATGCGCCTTTTCGCTGTCGGTCATCACCTGATCGGCGTCGACGCCGATGATCTTCAGGTGATCGGTGCCCAGCTCGTCGGCCAGTGCCGCCGAACCCAGACCCACCGGACCGGCAACCGGCATCACAATGTCAGCGCCTTCGTCATAGAGGTTCTGCGCGAAAGCACGACCATCGTCGAGCGAGTCGAAGTTGTTGGTGAACAGACCTTCCTTGGCTTCCGGGTCCCAGCCCAGCACTTCCACGGCAGTGCCCTTCTCGGTGTTATAATAGTTCACGCCATGCACAAACCCGTCCATGAACACCGTCACCGGCGGGATGTTGAGACCGCCAAAGGTGCCGACAACGCCGCTTTCCGTCATACCTGCGGCGAGATAGCCCGCAAGGAACGCCGCCTGATCGGTGGCGTAAACCTGACCCACCACGTTCGGGATCGTCGGGTCATAGGCGAAGTCAACGATGGAGAACTTCTGATCCGGGTTGGCCTTCGCCGCCGCAGCGGTGGCGTCGCCCATCAGGAAGCCCACGGTGATGATCACGTCACAATCGCCGCCCAGCAGCGAGTTCATGTTGGCTTCGTAATCGACTTCCGCCTGGCTCTCCAGGAAACGCCCGTCGATGCCCAGCGCCTTCATGCTGTCCTGCACGCCCTTCCACGCGGTCTGGTTAAAGCCCGCATCGTCGATGCCGCCGATGTCGGTCACCTGACAGGCGGTAAAGGCGCTCGCGGCGCTGACGGACCCGGCCAGAATGGCAGCGGCAAGCCCGGTTTTTTTCAAAAACGTCATATGTATTCCTCCATTACGCGCCCTGACTGACGGCGCGGTATTCATACGATATTCGTCGGGGCGTATTCCGGCAGACAAGTTCAGACGCGGCGATTCCCCCCTGCGCCTATGCAACCTCCTAATGCGCCCCAATGCAAGCCCGGCCATCCCGTTGGACTTGCGGCATTTTTGCGAAAATTTTGACTTCCCGCTAAAATTTCCGACCGAATCGCAGCTTATTGCTGCACGACGACATAGGTGCCCTGCTTGCCGCGCTCCCACACCATCTCGTAAAGCGTGCGCGCATTTTTCATCGACAGGCGCACGCAACCGTGGCTCGCCGGGCGGCCGAGCTTGGATTGCGCGGTCGTGGCGTGAATGGCGTAATTTCCGTCGTAGAAAATGGCGAACGGCATGGGGGCGTTATTGTAGATCGACGAGCGATGATTGCGCGAAAACCATTCCGGCTGGAAAGAGCCGGTCGGCGTGACGTAGCCCGGTTTAGCGGTGGAAACCGGCCAGGTATAGAGCCTGTGCCCGCCGCGCGTGACCACCATTTGCTGATCGGAAATATCGACCCGGATGACGATACGGTCGCCGCGCCCGGAACTCGACAACCGCTCCCGCGCCGCCGCCACATCCGGCAGGATCAGCCCCGCGGTCAAAACGGCCAAAACACAGGCTCGCGTAAACACACCCATAACAGACATCCTTCTTTTCCCCACGCATAGCCTAGGGACGAAGGCGGGCGGCGCAACGAGATATAGGGATGCGCGCCGGATGGGGCACAATTTATAGAGGGCGCTGTGGCGCGCAGGTCACGGATTCAGCCCCGCGCCGCGCCTATTCCGCGCGGATCTCGCCGTTTTCCAACCGAATCGTCCGGTCCATCCGCGCCGCCAACTCGTAATTATGCGTGGCGATCAGGGCGGAGAGGCCGGTTTCACGCACCAAATCCATCAGCGCACCAAACACCGTGTCCGAGGTCGTTGGATCGAGGTTGCCGGTCGGCTCATCCGCCAGCAACAATCCCGGCGCGTTGGCCAGCGCCCGGCAAAAGGCAACCCGCTGCTGCTCGCCGCCCGAAAGCTGCGCCGGGCGATGATCCGCCCGGTCCGCCACCTCAACCCGCGCCAGCAAATTCTCCGCCCGCGCCCGCGCCACCCGCTCGGAAACCCCGGCGGCCAGTTGCGGCAGCACGATGTTTTCCAGTGCGGTAAATTCCGGCAACAGGTGGTGAAACTGATACACGAAACCAACCTGCGAACGCCGCGTCAGGGTGCGCCGCCGGTCGCTGGCCCGCGTCATGTCCTCGCCCGCAATGCGCACCGACCCCGCATCCGGCTGATCGAGCAGCCCCGCGATATGCAGCAGCGTCGACTTGCCCGCCCCCGAGGGCGCCACCAGAGCCACCACCTCACCGGGCTGAATGGCCAGCGTCGCGCCCGTCAGCACCCGCACCTCGCCGGGCGTGTCGGCATTATAGGTCTTGGTCGCGCCTTCAAGGCTCAGGATCGGATCACTCATAGCGCAAAGCCTCTACCGGGTTGAGCCGCGCCGCGCGTCGGGCGGGCAGGATGGTGACAAGGAAAGACAGGGTGAGCGACAGGCTGACGGCGGAGAGAATATCCGGCAGTTCCAGCTTGGCGGGCAGGTTGTAAATGCCGCGCACCGACGGGTCCCAGACCCCGCCCCCCGCGAACCAGTCCACCGCCGCAAACACGCTCTGAATGTTCAGCACAAAGGTGATGCCGAGGATCACCCCGGCGATGGTGCCCGTGACCCCGGTCAGCGAACCGCAAAGGAAAAACACCCGCATGATCGACCCCTGCGTCAGCCCCATCGTGCGCAAAATGCCAATGTCGCGCCCCTTGTTTTTCACCAGCATGACAAGGCCGGAAATGATGTTGAGCGAGGCGATCAGCACGAGGATCGACAGGATGATGAACATCACGTTGTCCTCCATGTCGAGCGCGCGCAGATAGGCGCCGGACAGGTCCTGCCAGGTTTGCAGCGTCGCCATCGGCCCCGCCGCCTCCATCACCGGCACGATCTGCGCATTCACCGCTTCCGGGTCCTCGACCATGACCTCGATCTGATCGGCGCGCCCCTCGCGGTTGAAGAAGCTCTGCGCCTCGTCAAAGGGCAGATAGGCGCGGGTCGAATCAATGTCCCAGCGCCCGGCGGTGAAAATATACGTCACCTCATAAGCGTTCTTGCGCGGCATGGTGCCAAAGGCGGTCTTGGCGCCGTTAGGCGAGGTCAGGATGATCTTGTCCCCGATGCCAACACCCAGCGTTCGCGCCACACCGGAACCGATGGCGATGCCGTTCTCATATTCCTCGATCGACCCCAGCGCCTCTTCCGGGTGCGCAATGCGCGGCAGGGTCGCGAGGTCTTCGCCGCGCATACCATAAACCCAGATGCCGGAATTGTTCTCGCCACTCATGTCGGAGCCTAAAACCTGCGCCAGAATGATCGGCGCCGCGCGGGTCACGCCCGGCACATCGCGCACCGCCCCGGCCCAGGTATCGTAATCGGTAATCGCCCGGCTGACCGCGCCGCGATTGTTGGTGTAAAGCCGTGAATAGAGGGTGATATGGGCGTTGGAGCCGACCACCGTATCCACCAACTCGGCGCGAAAGCCCGAGCGCACGGCGAGGGTGATGATCAGCGCCGCCACGGCCAGCATGATACCGACAAAGGAGATCACCGTCATCACGCTGACGCCCCCTTCGGCCTTGCGGGCGCGCAGGTAACGCCAGGCGATCATCCATTCGAAACGGGCAAAAGGCGCGGTGGTTCCGGGCACGGCAGGCTCCTTTTATGCGACGCGTCGGCGTCGAAACGGGCGGGCGAGAAGAGCGAGAAGCGCGGTGACCAGAAGCCAGCCCGCACCAAAGCCGATCCCCGCGAAAATCAGCCCCTCGGTAGAGACCGGCACGGCGGGTTTGAAATCGTCCCATGTCCGCTGCGCCAGTTCCACATCGCGGAAATGCCAGAACCGGGCGAGGCGCTCAAGGGGCAGCGCGCCCGCCAGCGCCTGATAATCGGCGTTCAGCCGCTCATAACGGTAAATCCGGCTGCGCATATCGTCGCGAAGCTGGTTCTGAAAATCGGACCCGGCCATCGCGTCCAACGCCTCTTCCCGGCTCATCCCGGCAATGCGGGCGGTCGTGTCGAAAGCGATGGTCACGGTGCGCAACTCGTCCGCCGCGCCGGAAAGGCGCTGGATGTATTGCTGCGAAAACTCAGGGAATTGCGACAACGTAACCGTCCCCGCAATCCCCCCCGCCATGGCCAGAATCCGCATGTTCCTTACCCCAACTGATAGCCCGGCGTGCTGGCCGACAGCGCCTGTTCCTCTGCGTCCATCTCCGCCTCGATGCCGTCAAACAGCGGGGTCGAGAGATAGCGCTCGCCGGTATCGGGCAGCATGGCAAGGATCACTGCGCCTTCCGGGGCGTCTTCGGCCACGCGCAGGGCGGTGGCGAAGGTTGCGCCGCCGGAAATACCGCAGAAAATCCCCTCTTTCGCCGCCAGATCCTTCGCCGCCGCGATGGCGTCCGGCCCGGCAATCGGCAAGAGCGCATCGTAATAGCCCGCGTCCAGCGCTTCTTGCAAAACCGCCGGGATGAAATCCGGGGTCCAGCCCTGAATCGGGTGCGGCTGCCAAGCGCTATGCCCCGCCGCCGGCCCGCCGCGCGCGTCGCGTTCCTGCGCCTCGCCGGAGGAGACCAGCGCCGCATTGGCCGGTTCCGTCAGCACGATTTTGGTCTCCGGCCGCTCGCGGCGCAACACGCGGGCAACCCCCGTCACCGTGCCGCCCGTGCCATAGCCCGACACGAAGTAATCCAGCCGTTCGCCTTTGAAATCATTGATGATTTCGCGCGCCGTGGTGGCCTCATGCATGTCGGCATTGGCCTCGGTCTCGAACTGGCTCGCCAGAAACCAGCCATTGCCCTCCGCCAGCTCAACCGCCTTTTGATACATGCCAAACGCCTTGTTTTCCTTCGGCGTCAGAACGACCTTCGCCCCCAGCATCCGCATCAGCTTGCGCCGCTCGACCGAAAAAGTCTCCGTCATGGTCACGACCAGCGGGTAGCCCTTCTGCGCGCAGACCATCGCCAGCCCGATGCCGGTATTGCCCGAACTGGCCTCGACCACCGTCTGCCCCGGCTTCAGCCGTCCGTCGCGCTCCGCCGCCTCGATGACGTTGAGCGCCAGCCGGTCCTTGACCGACGCCGCCGGGTTGGTCGCCTCAAACTTGACGTAGATCGTAGCGTGTTTCGGGCCGAGATTGTTGATGCGGATCACCGGCGTGTCGCCGACCGTATCCAGCACGGAAGCGAACAATTTGCCGCGGCCTTCGGTGCGGCGGATGGTTTCCTGCGTCATGTCAAAGCCCCTTCACATGATGGTCGGCATAAATCTCGACCAGCCGGGCCACCGCATCTTCCGGGGCCAACTCGACGCTTTCGCCGGTTTTGCGGCTGGTCAGCTCGACCACGCCGTTTTTCAGCCCACGCGGGCCGACAGTGATACGCCACGGTAGCCCGATCAGGTCCATGGTGGCAAATTTTGCCCCCGCGCGCTCGTTACGGTCGTCATAAAGCGGCTCCAGCCCGGCATTGCTCAGCTGCGCATACAGCGCCTCGCAGGCCGCATCCGCCGCCGCGTCGCCCTGGCGCAGATTGACGATGCCCGCATGGAACGGCGTCACCCCCTCGGGCCAAATAATGCCGTTTTCGTCATGGCTCGCCTCGATAATGGCGCCGACCAGCCGGGAAATGCCGATCCCGTGCGATCCCATATGCACCGGCACCTGTTTCTGGTTTTCGTCCACCACCGTCGCGCCCATCGCTTCGGAATACTTGGTGCCGAAGTAGAAAATCTGCCCCACCTCAATGCCGCGCGCCACCCGGCGCCGCGCTTCGGGCACCTGTTCAAACAACGCTTCATCATGGGTTTCATCGGTGCGCGCATAGCGGGAGGTGAACTCTTCCAGCACCGCCTGGCACTGCGCCGCGTCGTTATAATCAATCTCGCGGTCGCCGAAGGTCAGATCCGTGACCTCGCTGTCATAGAACACCTCGCTTTCGCCGGTTTCCGCCAGCACGAGGAATTCATGCGTATCATCGCCGCCAATCGGCCCGCTATCGGCGCGCATCGGAATGGCTTGCAGGCCCATGCGCTCGTAGGTGCGCAGATAGGACACGAGGTGGCGGTTGTAAGCATGCAAAGCGGCTTCTTTCGTCAGGTCGAAATTATAGCCGTCCTTCATGTAAAACTCGCGCCCACGCATGACGCCAAAGCGCGGGCGGATCTCGTCGCGGAATTTCCACTGCACCTGATAGAGCGTCAGGGGCAAATCCTTGTAAGAGGACACATGGGCACGGAAAATATCCGTCACCATTTCTTCGGCGGTGGGCGAAAACAGCATATCGCGACCATGCCGGTCCTGCATGCGCAGCATTTCCTCGCCGTAGCCGTCATAGCGCCCGCTCTCGCGCCACAAATCCGCCGATTGCAGGGTCGGCATCAGAATCGGGATATGGCCCGCGCGCATCTGCTCTTCATGCACGATGTTCTCGATCTTGCGCAGCACCTTGAAGCCCAGCGGCAACCAGGAATAAATCCCCGCGCTCTGCTGTTTGATCATGCCGGCGCGCAGCATGAGGCGGTGGCTGACAATTTGTGCCTCGGAAGGGTTTTCCTTCAGGACGGGCAGAAAATAGGCTGAAAGACGCATAGGGTTCTCCGGTTACTTACGGTTTTTCCTAAAGGCAGGCGGGCGCGGTCGCAAGCGGCTTGAGGACCGTGCGGCATCTGCTTGGCCCGGACACGCTCAAAAAACCCAATAAACCCCCTGCCCGGCGGCACCGCCGGGCTGCGCCTGCCTGCCCCCCGGCAGGCGCAGCCCTCCGCAACAAGCTCCCCCTTGAAAGCCCGCCGCAAAACCGCGAAGTAAAGAGCCAGAAATTGCGAGGTGAACATGGCCCTACCCGTTCAGACACAAGCGAAATACTGGTCCGTTGCGGCCATCCTTTTCTTCGCCGCCTTGTGGCTTCTGGGCGATGTGATCCTTCCCTTCGTCATCGGCGGGGCGATTGCTTATTTCCTCGATCCGGTGGCGGACCGGCTGGAAAATATGGGGTTGAGCCGGGTCATGGCGACCGTTCTCATCTCCGTCATCGCACTGCTGGTCTTTACCATCGCGGCGCTGATGATCGTGCCGCTGCTGGTCGGGCAGACGGTGGCGCTGGCGGAAACCGTGCCTGCGCTGGCGCGCGACCTGCACGCCTTTTTGCTGCAAAAATTCCCCAACGTCATTCAGGACGAAAGCGTTCTGTCCAAATCGCTTGCCACCCTCGGCACCAAGATACAGGAATATTCCGGCACGTTATTTCAGGCGCTGCTTTCCTCCGCCCAATCGGTGATTTCCGTCGCCGTGATGATCGTCGTGGTGCCGGTCGTGGCCTTTTACATGCTGCTCGACTGGGATCACATGATCGCCTCCATCGACGCGCAACTGCCGCGTGACCACGCCCCGACCATCCGCCGCCTCGCGCATGAGATCGACCGCACCCTGGCCTCCTTCGTGCGCGGACAGGGCACAGTCTGCCTCGCATTGGGCAGCTATTACGCCCTCGCCCTGATGATAATCGGCCTCGATTTCGGCATCGTGGTCGGCTTCATCGCCGGGCTGATCACCTTCATCCCCTATGTCGGCGCGCTGGTCGGCGGGGCGCTGGCCATCGGGCTGGGGCTGTTCCAGTTCTGGGGCGAATGGTGGCTGATCGGCGGGGTGGCGGCAATCTTTGCCGCCGGGCAGTTCATCGAAGGCAATATCCTGACGCCGAAACTGGTCGGCACTTCGGTCGGGCTGCACCCGGTCTGGCTCATGTTCGCCCTCGCCGCTTTCGGCGCGCTGTTCGGGTTTGTCGGCATGCTGGTCGCGGTGCCGGTCGCGGCGGTGATCGGCGTTCTGGTGCGCTTCGTGCTGGATGGCTACCAACGCGGGCCGCTCTATCAGGGCGAGGTTGGCAAACGCGCGGCACAGCCATTGAGCGACGCCGAAGAGACCGCAGAATAATGCCCCGACAACTCGCCTTCAACCTGCCCAACGGCGTCGCCCTCGGGCGGGGGGACTTTTATGTCTCCGACGCCAACCGTGCGGCGCTGGAGGCGGTGGAAAACTGGCGCGACTGGCCGGGCGGCAAGCTGGTGCTGACCGGACCGGAAGGGGCGGGCAAGACCCACCTCGCCCATGTGTTTGCCGACCTCACGGGCGCCGAAATCATCGCCCCGGACGCACTGACACAAGCGGACCCGGCAGCGCTGGCCGGGCGTAACCTTGTGCTGGAAGACCTTGACCGCGCGGCGGGCGATGGCGCCGCCGAAGCTGCCGCCTTTCACCTGCACAACCTCATTCTGGCCGAAGGCGGGCGGCTGCTGATCACCGGGCGCGACGCGCCGGGCCGCTGGGGGCTGACCCTGCCCGACCTCGCCAGCCGCGTCGCAGGCGCGACCATGCACCGCCTTGCAATGCCCGACGAAGCGCTCATGATGGCCTTGCTGATGAAGCTCTTCGCCGACCGGCAGATCGCCGCCAGCCCGAGCCTGATCGCCTATCTTGCGCCGCGCATCGAGCGCAGCTTTCAGGCGGCGCAGGAGGTGGTTGCCACGCTGGATGCACAGGCGCTGGCGGAAGGCGTGCCGCTGGGCCGGACGCTGGCCAGACGCGTTCTGGAAGCGCGCGACGCGCCGGGGCTGGACCTGACGTGAGGGCAGAAAAGCCATCGGCTCTGACGCGCCGAATGTCGCAAAAATGCTATAATGCGGTGTTATAAGCCCGAAAACGCCGCCAAAATGTGGAATAAATGACAGAAAAGACCTATCCCGCCGCCGACTTCCTGAACGCCCCTTTCCCCGCCGGAACCGCGCTGGACCCGCAAGACTTTGCCGGGCCGAAACGGTTCTATAACCGGGAAATGTCGTGGCTCGGCTTCAACTGGCGGGTGCTGGAAGAGGCGCAGAACCCGCGGGTGCCGCTGCTCGAACGCCTGCGGTTTCTGTCCATCTCCGCCACCAATCTCGACGAGTTTTACACCGTGCGCGTGGCCGGGCTGCGCGAGTTGGAGCGCGAAGGCAACCGCACCCCCGCCGCCGATGGGCTGACCGCAGCGGAGCAATTGGTGCAGGTCAATGCCGACGCGCGCAAGCTGATCGGCGCCCAACAGGAAACCCTCAATACCCTGCTGGACCTGATGCAGAAAGAGGGCATTACCCTGTGCAGCCCCGAGGCGCTGACGGCCAAGGACATGGCCTATCTGAACACGGCTTTCCTGAAGCGGGTTTTCCCGGTCCTGTCGCCGCTGGCCATCGACCCGGCGCACCCCTTCCCCTTCATCCCCAATACCGGCTTTGCCCTCGCGCTGGAACTCGAACGCAAGGACGACAAGCGCAAGCTCAAGGCGCTCTTGCCAATCCCGCATCAGATCGACCGTTTCATCCGCCTGCCCGCCCCGGAAGGCCGCGCCCGTTTCCTGCCGCTCGAAGACCTGCTGCTGCTGTTCATCTCCGACCTGTTCCCCGGCTACACCGCCAAGGACCATTGCGCCTTCCGCATTCTGCGCGACAGCGACATGGAAGTCGAGGACGAGGCGGAAGACCTGGTGCGCGAGTTTGAAACGGCGCTGAAACGGCGGCGGCGCGGCGAGGTGGTGAGGATGAAAATCTCCGCTGGCGCGCCCAAAGGGCTGCTCGACATGATCACCCGCGAATTGCACGTCACCGGCGATGAGATCGTCGAGATTGACGGGCTGATCGGCACGGCGGACCTCTCCGAGTTGGTGCTGTCTGAACGCCCGGACCTGCTCTGGCCCACCTTCGTGCCGCGCGTGCCGGAACGGGTCGAGGACCATGATGGCGACATTTTCGCCGCCATGCGCCAAAAGGACATGCTGTTGCACCACCCCTATGAGACCTTCGATCAGGTGGTCAGTTTCCTGCAACAGGCAGCGCGCGACCCGGATGTGGTGGCGATCAAACAGACGCTGTATCGCACCTCACGCGACAGCCCGATCGTGTCGGCGCTGTGCGAGGCGGCGGAGGCGGGCAAGTCGGTCACCGCGCTGGTCGAGTTGAAAGCGCGCTTTGATGAGGCGGCCAATATCCAGCAATCGCGGCGGTTAGAGCGCGCCGGTGCGCATGTGGTTTACGGCTTCATGCAGCTGAAAACACACGCAAAAATCTCTTCCGTCGTGCGCCGCGAGGGCGATGAACTGGTGACTTACACCCATTTCGGCACTGGCAATTATCACCCGATCACGGCGAAGATTTACACCGACCTCTCGCTGTTTACCTGCGACGAAGCCCTTGGCCGCGACGCGACACGGGTGTTCAACTACCTGTCGGGCTACGCGCCGCCGGAAGCGCTGGAAAAGCTGGCCATTTCGCCGATCAACCTGAAGAAAACCCTGATCGGGCGCATCCGCAAAGAAGCGGAATTTGCCGAAGCGGGCAAGCCGGCGGGGATCTGGGCCAAGATGAACTCGCTGGTCGAGCCGGACGTGATCGACGCGCTGTATGACGCCAGCCAGCGCGGGGTCAAAATCAGCCTCGTGGTGCGCGGCATTTGCGGCCTTCGCCCCGGCATCAAGGGGCTGTCGGAAAACATCCGGGTGAAGTCGGTCGTCGGGCGTTTTCTGGAGCATTCCCGCATCGTGGTTTTCGGCAACGGTCATGGCCTGCCATCGAAAAAAGCGCGGGTATATATGTCTTCCGCCGACTGGATGGGGCGCAATCTGAACCGGCGGGTGGAGACTCTCGTCGAAGTGACGAACAACACGGTGAAGGCGCAGATCGTCGGGCAGATCATGGCGGCGAACCTGCACGACACGGCGCAAAGCTGGGTCATGCAGCCGGACGGCTCGTTCCTGCGCGCGGTCATCGGCGAGAACGAAATCCCCTTCTCCTGCCACCGCTTTTTCATGGAAAATCCCTCCCTTTCCGGGCGCGGCTCCGCCGGGGCGAGCGACGTGCCCGAACTCACGCACAGCCACGATTGACCCCGCCCGCCAGTCAGGGCAAAACGGGGCAAAGGGAGGCGCGGATGCACGGCGACGATACCGATTGGGGCCCGTTTGGCAGGCCGATTTTCGACGACCCGGATGCGCGGGCACTGAGCCGGGTCGGCGTGTTGGACATCGGGTCGAACTCGGTGCGCCTCGTGGTGTTTGACGGCGCGGCCCGCTCGCCCGCTTATTATTTCAACGAAAAAATCCTCTGCGGGCTGGGCGCGGGGCTGGCGGAAAGCGGGCGGCTGAACCCGGAGGGGCGCGCGCGGGCACTGGCGGCGATCAAGCGCTTCCGGCTGCTGGCCGAGGGCATGGACCTGCCGCCGATCTCCGCCGTGGCCACCGCCGCGGTGCGCGAGGCCGAAGACGGGCCGGATTTTTGCGCCGAAATCGAGCGCGATACCGGCATCAAGGTTTTTGTCATCGACGGAACAGAGGAGGCGCGGCTATCGGCACAGGGCGTGCTTTTGGGCTGGCCGGAAGCGTCGGGACTGATGTGTGACATCGGCGGGGCATCGCTGGAACTGGCGCAGATCGCCGATGGCGCGGTTGGCAAACGGGTCACTTCTGATCTCGGCCCGCTGAAACTCGCCTCCCTGCCCGGCGGCAAGAAGGGCTTGAAAGCACACATAAAAAAGACCGCAGAGGCACTGGCCGATCAGGTTGGGCGCCATCCCAAGCGATTGTTTCTGGTCGGCGGATCGTGGCGGGCGATTGCGCGGATCGACATGCTGCGGCGCGATTACCCGCTGCATGTGCTGCATGAATACCGCATGACGCCGAAGGAGCTGCAAAAGACCCTGAAATGGATCGGCGACAGCGACATGGAGGAAATCCGCGCCCAGACCGGCACCTCGGAAGCGCGCATGAAGCTGGTGCCCATTGCGGCGCAGGTACTGGCGCGGCTGGTGCGCGAATTGAAGCCGAAGGAAATCGCGGTGTCGGCTTATGGCATCCGCGAGGGGCTGCTTTACGAGCAAATGCCCGAGCGTCTGCGCCGCCGCGACCCGCTGATCGAAGCCTGCCGCTTTTCCGAGCAAAAGGACGCGCGCCTGCCCGGTTTCGGCAAGTCGCTCTACGCCTTCCTCGAGCCGATTTACAAATCCGCCCGCCCGGAGCGCAAGCGCATGATCCGCGCCGCCTGCCTGCTGCACGACGTCGCCTGGCGCTCGCATCCCGATTACCGCCACGAAGTCACCTTCGACAACGTGACCCGCGCCAATATGGGCGGGCTGAACCATCACGAACGCGTTTTCCTCGCCATGGCCCTGTTTCACCGCTACAAAAGCAGCCGCGAAGAATGCCGTTTTCAGGATATTTTCGACATCTTGCCCGCGCAGGACCACGCGGCGGCGGAGGTTCTAGGCAAGGCGATGCGCTTTGGCTCCATGTTCGCGGTCGACGCGGTGCATCAAAAGGCGGTGCTGAAGTTTTTCCCCAAAAAACGCGAGTTGAAACTGCGCATTGATCCGGACGCGGCGGACCTGTTCGGCGAGGTGGCAGAAGCGCGGTTCCGGGCGCTGGCCGCAGCGCTGGATTCGACGCCGATCGTGGGGTTCCGGCGGCGTTAAATCTCCGCCCCCTTCCCCTCCGCTTCCGGCTTGCGACGGATCAAAATATCCCCGTTAGGCAGGATTTCCGGCGCTTCGTATTCCGACAAATCGCCCAGCTGTTCGATCAATCTGGCCCAACCCTGACCAATCTCGTCGCCCGCCTCATCCGCCTTGCCCAGAAGGCCACCGAGCAGCCTTCGCAGGCCCTCGGAAAGTTGCTCGAACCCCTCGGAAATCTCTGCATCGGGATTGGGCGCCGGGGTTTGTGCGGTGGCAGGCAGCGCGAGGGAAAGGGCAACGAGGGCGGTCAGGGTAATCTGTTTCATGGCCCGGATATGGGGATGAAAGCGGCACAAAACAAGGGTTTATGGGTCTATGCCCTATAAATCGAGATCGACGCTGACCGGGAAGTGATCCGACGCGGTGAGTAGCGCCTCACGCAGATCGGGGCATTCGTAACAATCGCGGTCGCTGAAAGGGTGCCAGATGCGCCATTTCGGGCGTTTCGACATCAGCGAAGGCGAAAGCATGATATAGTCGAGCAGCGCCTCGAGATAGCGCCGTTCGGGGTGGATATAGAACCGCGCCGTGGTCGGAACCGCGCCCCGTCCGATGAGCGCCGCGCGGGCATGGGGGTCGAACAGCTTGGTGCCATCCCCCTCCCCCAGCACAATCTCCAGCCCGGAGCGGCCAAAGAGTTTCTCATATTCATCCAGCCCCGGCCCGTCGTTGAAATCCCCCAGCACGATGAGGTTTTCCCCCTGCGCGAGATGCGCCTCAACCCGTTGGCGCAGCCAGATACATTGCGCCAGTTGCTTGCGCCGGTTCTCGATCGCCAGCCGCATCACCTGATCCGCATCGCGCGCCCCGATCGGCGCTTTCGACTTGATATGCACCCCGATCAGCCGCAGCGCCGCGCCGTTTTCGCGCAGGGTCAGCACCGCCTCCAGTGGCGGTTTGGAAAAGGTCACCGGGTCCGGTGTGGCGTCACTGTCGAGGTCATGGCGGAAAGTGCCGTCGAACCGCGGCGCATGTGCCGCGCCCTCCTTGCCCTGCGGGTCATGTGCGGCGGTGAACACGTCCGGGTTATAAAGCAGGGCAATTTCCTGCTGCGTGTTATTGCGAAAGCCCAACAGCGCCTTGCGGGCGCGCAGGCCGAAATGATGCGCGAAGGCTTCCAGCGCCTGCACCGTCGAGCGTTTGCGATTATCATCCGGCGCTTCAATCACCATCACCGCATCCGCGTCCAGCGCGCCAAACACCTGCCCCAGCGCCGCCAATTGCTCTCCCCGACGCACATTTTGCCGCCCGGACCAGCCCCCATCCGCCAGCAACGCCCCCGCATCGTCAAACAGCGCGTTGAACCACTCGACGTTATAGGTGGCGATCCTGAGCATCAGGCGCCGCGTTCGCTCTGGATCACTTCCCAGGCGCGGTTGACCGCGATGATCTGCTTTTCCGCCAGCTTGATCGCCTCTTCCGGCACGCCGCGCGCCATGAGCTGATCGGGGTGGCTGGCGCGCACTTCCCGGCGCCATGCGGCGCGGATTTCAGCCATATCTGCCTCCGGCGACACGCCCAGAACCTCGTATGGGTCCGGCTCCGCATCGGGCACAAACCGGGCACGCAGCGAGGCAAAGCGGCGCGAATCAATGCCGAAAATCCCGGCGACGCTGGCAAGGAAGGCATCTTCCGCCGGGTGATAGGTTCCGTCCGCCATGGCGATGAAAAACAGCCCTTCCATCAGATCGCACAGGGCCGGAGCGCCGATGCCGAACAGCCCGACCACCCGTTCGGCATATTGCTCAAACCCGGCCACATCCTGCCGCGCGAGGTTGTAAATCCGGGCGGCGTTTTTCTCCTCGGAAGGCGGGATGGTGAAAACCTCGCGGAAGGCAGACACCTCGTCACGCGTGACCAATCCATCCGCCTTGGCCATCTTCGCCCCCAGCGCAATCACCGCGATGGTGAAAGCGGCGGAGCGTTCCGGCGGGGTGCGCAGATGGGCGAACACATCCGAAAGGCTTTCGCCCTTGGTTAACGCGGCCAGCGCGTCGGTGATGCGGGTCCAGATCGACATGGATCAGAGCTTAATGGTTTTTGCGCAAAGAGTCGCGGGGCAAATCACAGGCATCGTAGCGCCCCGCTGGCATCGGCAAACTGCGCTTTCAGCCCCGGTTTGGCAGCGGGTTCGACGCGAATGCGCATGTCCTGTAACAGCGGCGTTAGGGCGGCCTGCAATGCCGCCGCCTGCGGATGCAAGACCGTCAGTTCCTGAAGCCGCAACCCCGAAGACGGCAACCGGGTCGAAGGATGCGGGCTGTCGCCCCAAGCGATCAGCGCCGGAAAAGCGGCATCAAACGGCAGGCGCCCGCCCTCGCCCGAAGCCATCTGCCAGCACAGATCCCCGCGTCGCAAATCATCCACCGCCCCCATCCCGCCAGGGGCCGCGCGTAGCGTCGCCGCCATATCCCCCGTCTGGCAAATCCAGTGAGTCAGACGCGGCGGACCGTGAAAATCGTCCAGATCAAACCACCGCCGCCGCCCCGGATCGGGCGCGTCAGGATCAATGGCAATGACCTCAAGATAAATCCCGTCTTGGAGCCCCAGTAGCATATTATGGGTGCCGAAATGGTCATGTTTGCCGCCCGGTTGCAACGCCACACCAAGCGCCCGCTCCGCAAACGCCCGGCCCTCCTCCAGCGTTTCGCAGGCGATGGCGAGGTGATCGAGCTTCATCATGGCCATCGCCTTCGCACCAAGATCAGCCGCGCTTTTCGCGCACCAGAGCGAGGATTTCGCGGGCGGCGTCCGGGATGTTGGTGCCGGGGCCGAAGATTGCTGCGACGCCGGCCTCTTTCAGGAAATCGTAGTCCTGTGCCGGGATCACGCCGCCGCAGATGACGAGAATGTCCTCCGCGCCCTGCTCTTTCAGCGCCGCGATCAGGGCCGGGGCGAGGGTCTTGTGGCCTGCCGCCTGCGAGGAAATGCCGACGATATGCACGTCGTTGTCAATCGCGTCCTGCGCCGCCTCTTCCGGGGTCTGGAACAGCGGGCCAACGTCGACGTCGAACCCGATATCAGCGAAGGCGGTGGCGATCACCTTGGCACCACGGTCATGCCCGTCCTGCCCCATTTTCACCACCATGATCCGGGGCCGGCGGCCCTCTTCTTCCGCGAAAGCCTCGATGTCCTTCTGAATGGCGGCGAAGCCCTCGTCGCCTTCATAAGCCGCGCCATAGACCCCGGCGAGGGTCTTGACCTCGGCCTTGTGACGGCCAAAGACCTTCTCCATCGCCATGCTGATCTCACCGACGGACGCGCGCGCGCGGGCCGCTTCCACCGCCGCTTCCAGCAGGTTGCCGCCTTCGCGGGCGCGGAGGGTCAACTCGTCGAGCGCGGCGACACAAGCCGCCTCGTCGCGGGTAGCGCGGATCTGGGCCAGACGGGCGACCTGCGCCTCGCGCACCTTGGTGTTGTCCACCTCAAGAATGTCGAGATCGTCTTCCTGCTCAAGGCGATACTTGTTCACCCCGACGATCACCTCTTCGCCCCGGTCGATCATCGCCTGCCGCCTGGCCGCCGATTCCTCGATGCGCAGCTTCGGCATACCGGAGGCCACCGCCTTGGTCATGCCGCCCATCGCCTCGACCTCTTCCATCAAGGCCCATGCCTGTTCGGCCAATTCCGCCGTCAGGCTCTCGACGTAATACGACCCGGCCAGCGGATCGACCACATTGGTCACGCCGGTCTCTTCCTGCAAAATGATCTGCGTATTGCGCGCGATGCGGGCGGAAAACTCCGTCGGCAGCGCAATCGCTTCGTCGAGCGCGTTGGTGTGCAGCGACTGCGTACCGCCCAGCACCGCCGACATCGCCTCATAGGCGGTGCGGATCACGTTGTTATAGGGGTCTTGTTCCTGAAGCGACACGCCGGAAGTCTGACAGTGCGTGCGCAGCATCTTAGAGCGTTCCGCCTTGGCGCCAAACTCGGTCATTACCCGGTGCCAAAGCTGGCGCGCCGCCCGCAGCTTCGCCGCTTCCATGAAGAAATTCATGCCGATGGCAAAGAAGAAGCTCAGACGCCCGGCGAATTTGTCCACATCCATGCCCGCCGCCAGCGCCGCGCGCACATACTCGCGCCCATCCGCCAGCGTATAGGCCAGTTCCTGCACCAGATTCGCCCCGGCTTCCTGCATGTGATAACCGGAAATCGAGATCGAGTTGAACTTCGGCATCTCGTTGGAGGTGTATTCGATAATGTCGGAAATGATCTTCATCGAGGGTTCGGGCGGGTAAATATAGGTGTTGCGCACCATGAATTCTTTCAGAATGTCATTTTGCACCGTGCCCGACAGCACCGCCCGGTCATGCCCCTGCTCCTCGCCCGCGACGATGAAGCTGGCGAGGATCGGGATGATCGCGCCGTTCATGGTCATGGAAACCGACACCTTATCGAGCGGGATGCCGTCAAAGAGGATTTTCATGTCCTCGACCGAGTCAATGGCCACGCCCGCCTTACCGACATCGCCCACAACCCGCGCGTGGTCGCTGTCATAGCCGCGGTGGGTGGCGAGGTCGAAGGCAACGGAAACCCCCTGCTGACCGGCGGCGAGGTTCTTGCGGTAGAAGGCGTTGGATTCCTCGGCGGTGGAGAAACCGGCATATTGGCGAATGGTCCACGGACGCCCGGCATACATCGTCGCCTTCACACCGCGGGTAAACGGCCCAAAGCCCGGCAGTTCCCTAGTCTGCGCCAGATCCGCCGTGTCCTCCGCCGTGTAAAGCGGCTTGATGTCGATGCCTTCAAGGGTGTGCCAGGTGAGATCCTCCAGCGGCCGACCGCGCAGCTCTTTCTCCGCCAGTGCTTTCCAGCTCTTGAGATCGCTCATCCCGTCATCCTTCTTTCCGTTCGCCACATTCTCGCAGGCGTTTTAATCCATTCCAACGCGGGTCACAATCCACCCTCGACCCACATTTGCGCCGCCCCCTCCACGCGCGGAGCAAAGGCGGCAATCTGTTGGCGCAGCTTCGGCGCGGCTTCCGGCGTGGTAGCATAGAAACTCACGTCCCGCGCCCCTAAAGAACTGATGTGGTCGGTGTAACGCAGCGTACCAACCTTGACCCAGTCCGCGCCAATTCCGCCCGCAAACCACGATTCATAAATAATCGCCAGCTCAACCCCCGCCTCACGCACAACTTCCCCGGCCCAACCTGGGTGCGGATCATCCAAACGCGTCGACAAAGCGCGATAAGAGGCCAGCCCCCACAGGTCCAGAACGTAATTCGGGTTGTTCCACGCCACATAGCCAAGATCATTGACCGCCACCGGCTGTTGATACACCTCTTTGACGAAGGTGCTCATATTGCGTTGCTGCGAATAAATCCCCAAAGCCCCATAGCGCCCCATCTGAACCAGCCAGGCGCTATAAGAGAACGACAGGTACAAAAAGCCGAGCAACAGCACCCCCCGCAGGGCGCGCAGTTCGGCGGAGCGGAACAGGGCCAGAACCAACATGCCGAACACGAAACTCATCGCATAAAGCTCATAGCGGTTAAACCAGCCGAACTGGCCCAGCAAAAGATGCGCCACCCCGGCGAAAACCGCCCCAGCCAATAGCGCACGCGCTTTGCGACCAACCTGCGTCATCGCCACGACCGCGACCAGAACTGCAATCAGCAACACCACCGCCTTGTCGAAACGCATCACCTGCAACACCAGCTTTATCGGCAAATCCAACAGGGTGAACCGGCTGTTCTGCACCACGCCCCCCAGTTTCGCCATCACTGAATTGGGCAAAGGCTCCAACCCGAGCGACAGCAGAAAGCCCATGAAGCCCGCAACCGGGATCAGTGCCAGCGCAAACAGCCCCGCGCCGCTTTTCCACCGCCCCAGCAACGCCAGAACCAGCGCCGCACCGCCCGTAACCGCCAGCCCTTCGAAGCGCACCATCGGCCCAAGGATCATGCCCGCAACGAGCAACCAGGACAGCCGCCCCGTGTCGAGAAACACCTGCAAACCGCGCAATACCGCCATCCCGGCCAGCACATGCAGCCCGTGTTCCATCCCGACCTGCGCCAACCCCGCAAGGTTGAACGCCAGTGGCCCCAGCACCGCCAGCGCCAGCGAAACCCGCCGGTCCGGCACCGCATCGCACACGATCCGCCCCCAGAGCCACGCGGAGGCAACGAGCGCTAAAACATTCCAGAAAACCGGCAACCAAACCTGCACCCCCGTCCCGGCAAAGGGCACCAACAGCACAGGATAGAGCGGCGAAGAGGCGGCAGAGGTATATTCGCCGGGATTGACCCCATAGCCGCCCGCCGCGATCTGTTCCGCCACCGCGAGGTGGATATACACATCGTCGAGCGGATATTCAAAAGCCCCGACGAGCAGATACACCGTGACCTGCACCAGCAAAAACACCGCCACGCCGACACCAACCGCCAGCGCAGGCTCCAGCCATTGGTGTCGCATCGGCGTGGCGGCAGAAAGCATCCTTATTCGAATTCCATGATCACTTCATCGACCGCGAGACTGTCGCCCGCTGCGGCGTTGATGGCAGAGACCACGCCCTTCTTCTCGGCGCGCAGGATGTTTTCCATCTTCATCGCCTCGATGGTGCAAAGCGCCTGACCTTCCTGCACTTCGTCGCCGACTTCGACGTCGACTTTCACCACCAGACCCGGCATCGGGCAAAGCAGCATTTTCGAAGTGTCCGGCGGCAGTTTCTCCGGCATCAGCCTGGCAAGCTCCGCCGCGCGCGGGCTGCGCACATGCACCTTGAGATCGGCGCCCCGATTGCGGATGCGGAAACCGCCCGGAACCTTGCCAACCTTCAGCACCAGCGGCGCCCCATCGACATCCAGCACCGCCAGCTGATCGCCCGGCGTCCAGTCCGACGCGACACGCATTTCCGCCCCATCTGCAAAGCGAATGGTGGACCCCTCATGATCGGCATCCACCGACACCGCGAAGTCCTCGCCCTGAAGCGACACGACCCAATCCGTGCCCACCCGGCGCTCGTGGTTGTCCATGCGGCCGGTGACGCGGGTGCGGCGAATTTCGGTGACGCGATACATCGCCGCCGCCGCCGCCGCAACGCATTTCAGCACCGCCTCATCCAGCGTAACCCCTTCAAATCCTTCGGGATATTCTTCCTCGATGAAGGCGGTGGTGATGTTGCCAGAAATGAAACGCTCATGATCCATCACGGCGGCAAGGAAGGGCAGGTTATGACCAATGCCTTCCATCTCGAAACTGTCGAGTGCCACGCGCATCGCCTCAATCGCTTCGCCGCGCGTGGGCGCCCAAGTGCAGAGCTTGGCGATCATCGGGTCATAATACATCGAGATTTCGCCGCCCTCAAAGACGCCGGTATCGTTGCGCACCGCAATCGCCCCCTCCGGCGCCTCGCCCTGCCACTTGCCATTGGCCAGAAGCGGCCCGGCAGCGATTTCCGCCGGCGGACGGTAGCGCGTCAGACGGCCAATCGAAGGCAGGAAGTTGCGATACGGGTCTTCCGCATAGAGCCGGTTTTCGATGGCCCAGCCGGTCAGCGTCACGTCTTCCTGTTTCAGCGACAGCTTCTCGCCCGCCGCCACGCGGATCATATGTTCCACAAGGTCCACGCCGGTGATCAGCTCGGTCACGGGGTGTTCAACCTGCAAGCGGGTGTTCATCTCAAGGAAGTAGAAATTCTTCTCGCCATCGACGATGAATTCCACCGTGCCCGCGGAAGCGTAATCCACTGCCTTGGCCAAGGCCACCGACTGCTCGCCCATCGCCTTGCGGGTCGCTTCATCAAGGAAGGGCGACGGCGCTTCTTCCACAACCTTCTGGTTGCGGCGCTGGATCGAACATTCGCGCTCGCCGAGGTAGATGCCGTTGCCATGCCCGTCGCAAAGAACCTGAATTTCGATGTGGCGCGGCTGGGTGACAAATTTCTCGATGAAGATACGGTCGTCGCCAAAGGAACTGGCAGCCTCGTTCTTCGAGGACTGGAACCCCTCGCGGGCCTCCTCGTCGTTCCACGCAATCCGCATCCCCTTGCCGCCGCCACCAGCGGAGGCCTTGATCATCACCGGATAGCCGATCTGGTTGGAGATTTTCACCGCCTCATCCGCGTCTTCGATCAGGCCCATATAGCCCGGCACGGTCGACACATTGGCGTCCTGCGCAATCTTCTTCGAAGTGATCTTGTCGCCCATCGCCTCGATCGCGCCCTTCGGCGGGCCAATAAAGGCAACGCCTTCGGCCTCCAGCGCTTCGGCGAATTTGGAGTTTTCCGACAGGAAGCCGTAACCCGGATGCACCGCTTCCGCGCCGGTCTGGCGGATTGCCTCCATCACCTTGTCGATGACGATATAGGACTGGTTGGCGGGCGGCGGACCGATATGCACCGCCTCGTCCGCCATCTTCACATGCAGCGCATTGCGGTCGGCGTCCGAGTAAATGGCGACGGTCTTGATGCCCATCTTGCGGGCGGTCTTGATCACGCGGCAGGCAATTTCGCCCCGGTTGGCAATCAGGATCTTCTTGAACATATCCGGTCCTTTTCTATCTATCGCCCATCAGGCGGCTTGGGCGGCAAACCGCCTGATTTCATTGGGTTTTTCTGCGAGTTTTTTTGCGGGTTTTTTCGCGCGTCTGGCGCATAAAAAACCCGGCCCGGCTCGAAAGAGCCAGACCGGGAAAGGGGAAGGGTAACGGTTTGGATAAACCGAGCGGCGCGCCGGGATAAAGCGCCCCGCCTGAGTGTCACTTGAACACGAACGCCCCCGATTACAACAGGGGGCAGAAGCGCGGCGCGCGATTTGCGCGGCGGTTCGCCGGTTTTGGGCCAAGGTCGGCAGAAGCCCGCTCATGACGCCGCCTCCCCGTCTTCGGCAAACACATCCGGGTAAGAAGCGCGGGCCACGCGGGTGTCGATCACCAGATGCGCCTCGTAATCGGCGGGGTCGAACGGATCGGTGGCGGGCACAACCTCGCGCCCGAAGAGCCACGACAACCGCCCCGCATCAAGATTGCCGCGCTCAAACGGCGCGTCGCCAAAATGCTCCCACAGCGCCGCCATGAAGGCTTCATCGGCGCGCCGGTCCACCGCCTTACGGTCGGCAAACCGCTCGCGCCGGATGATCGGCACCGCGCCCTTCTTGTTGGCCCGGCGCAGGGTGAACTGAAAGTCCGACCCCGGCAGGCGCCCCGGAAAGCCGCGATGTTTGAGCATATAGGGCAGCGCCATCAAAAGGCCTCCCAGATGCAGACACCCTCGTCCGGGCGGAACACCTCGAAAAACTGCGCCACGGTTTCGTCCGATTGCCCGAATTCGATCTGTGCGTCGGTCAGCACGACGACGATATGATCGGGCACATCGTCGGTGGTTTGCGGCAGGGCATGGGTCTCGCACAGGTGCCGGGCATCGTCGGTGATGTGATCGGTCGGCACGCCCGGCTCGTGCTGGTAAAGATAGCGGAACCAGACGGTGCCGATGCCGGTTTCGCGCCCATCGACCACGTCCAGCACCAGCGCCCGCGCGCCGGAGGGTAAGGTCAGCTCCTCGCCCAAAGCCGGCAGCGCCGCAACGGTCATAAACACCGCCGAGGCCACGCCCGCGAGATATGTGCCCAGAACACGCACCCTCAAAGCGGGATGTTGTCGTGTTTTTTCCAGGGGTTCTGGAGCTTCTTGTTTCGCAGCGACGCGAAGGCGCGACTGACCCGGAGGCGGGTCGAATGCGGCCGGATCACCTCGTCGATGAAGCCCCGCTCGGCGGCCACGAACGGGGTCGCGAAACGGTCCTCATAATCCTTGGTGTGCTGCGCGATCTTCTCCTCGTCGCCAATATCGGCGCGGTGGATGATCTCCGTTGCCCCCTTGGCGCCCATCACCGCAATCTCGGCGGTCGGCCAGGCATAGTTGAAATCGCCGCGCAGGTGCTTCGACGCCATAACGTCATAGGCGCCGCCATAGGCCTTGCGGGTAATCACCGTCACTTTCGGCACCGTCGCCTCGCCGTAAGCAAAGAGCAGTTTCGCGCCGTGTTTGATGACGCCGCCATATTCCTGCGACGTGCCGGGCAGGAAGCCGGGAACGTCCACGAAGGTCAGGATCGGGATTTCAAACGCATCACAGAAGCGCACGAACCGCGCCGCCTTGCGGGAGCTGTCAATATCGAGACAACCCGCCAGCACCATCGGCTGGTTCGCCACCACGCCCACCGTCTGCCCCTCAAGCCGGATGAAGCCGGTGATGATATTGGCGGCAAAATCTTCCTGAATCTCGTAAAAATCGCCCTCATCCGCGACTTTCAGGATCAGTTCCTTCATGTCGTAGGGCTGGTTCGGGTTGTCCGGGATCAGCGTGTCCAGGCTGTCGTCAATGCGGCCCGGCTCGTCAAAGAAGGGACGCGTCGGCGCCTTGTCGCGGTTGTTAAGCGGCAGGAAGTCCACCAGACGCCGCACTTCGTTCAGCGCCTCAACGTCGTTTTCAAACGCCCCATCGGCCACGGAGGATTTCTTGGTATGCGTCGTCGCACCGCCAAGCTCTTCCGCCGTCACCACCTCGTTGGTCACGGTTTTCACCACATCCGGGCCAGTGACGAACATATAAGAGCTGTCCTTCACCATGAAGATGAAGTCGGTCATGGCCGGTGAATACACCGCCCCGCCCGCGCACGGCCCCATGATGACCGAAATCTGCGGCACCACACCGGAGGCCATGATGTTGCGCTGGAACACTTCCGCATAGCCCGCCAGCGACGCGACGCCTTCCTGAATGCGCGCCCCGCCCGAATCGTTAAGCCCGATGACCGGCGCGCCGTTCTGCATCGCCATATCCATGATCTTGACGATCTTCTCCGCATGGGTTTCCGACAGCGACCCGCCAAACACGGTAAAGTCCTGCGAGAACACATAGACCATGCGCCCGTTGATCGTGCCCCAGCCGGTGACAACCCCGTCGCCCGCAATCTGCTGCTGCTCCATGCCGAAATCGGTGCAGCGATGCGCCTTGAACATATCGAACTCTTCAAAGGAGCCTTCGTCCAGAAGCAGTTCGATGCGCTCGCGGGCGGTCAGTTTGCCCTTGGCGTGCTGGCTGTCGATGCGGCGCTGACCGCCGCCAAGCCGGGCCGTTTCGCGGCGCTCTTCAAGCTGCTCGTGAATGTCTTTCATCTCTGGGTCTCCTCCTGGGTCGGGGGTAATTTAACGGCGCGGTGACGTTGCGGGAAGCAGTTTCGCCATTCGTTACGTTGCGACACTGCGCATCATTGGACACGTCATTGGAAAATTTGCCTGTTTCCAAGACGAATACGGGCCACCGCAGCGGGTGGCCCGGCGGGCAACAGGGCCCGAAACCAGTAGCGAATCACCCGCCAGCCAGCGAATCAGGCCGTCAGCATCCGATACAGCTCGTCCTTCAGAAGCGCGCGCTGCTTGCGCAACTCTTCCTCATGGAACTGATCGGTCGGCGCGACATTGGTCTCCGCCGCATGAACCGCGCGGTTCACCTCGTGATATTCCTCAAACAGCTTGAGAAAATGCGCGTTGCTGGTTTTCATCTCGGTGATCTTCGCGTCCAGTTCCGGGAATTCTTCGTGCAACTCGTGCGGGGTGTGGGACATACGCCTCTCCTTGTTTTGGGTTCAAGATAACATTACCTGCAACCAAATACAGCGACTTTGACCGGGATCAAGCCTTTTACGCTTCAATGCAGAACGCGCGTTTTCGCCCCCGCATCGGCCCAGCCGACCGGCTCGGGCACCTGATCGCCCGGCAAAAAGCGGTAAATCAGGCGCGACAGCGGTTCGCGGCGGCCGGATATTTCCACCAGCGCCCGCCCCAAAAGCGCCGCGCCATTCGGCAGGTCGACCGGCGCCAAAAGCAGCCCAACGCCCTGCGGAAACGCGATCAGCGCGCCGTCGATGCCCGCTTCCTCAAGGAAGTGTTCAAGAAAGGCCGGTTCCAGCACCAGTGAATGCGACAACCACTTGTCTTCTTCCATCGCGGCGCAGAAAAGTCCTTCATCGCCAAAGGGTTCGACCCGAATGCGCCGCGGCGCCGACAGGTGTTCCTGCGCCAGAAGCCACGCATCTTCCGCCACCAGATCCGCGCCAAACAGGTCCGCTTCCTCGACCGCCAACACCCCGCTGGCGCCGATATGCGACAGAACGCAGATCAGATCGCCTGCGAAAGGCAGCGCCACGATCCCGTCATGCCCGTCCGGCAACGCCTCCCCCGCCGCAAAACATTCCAGAGCCTGAGGCGCTTCCTCGCCAAGATAGGCCACGTTGCGCAGCATCGGAATCAGGGTTTCCGCCTGTAGCTCCGGCGCGGCGGGTGCCGCATCCGACCCGGCCAGCGCCTCCGCCCAGGCCGCAATCACCCGCTCGCCCTGCGCCCCCAGCGCATCCTCGGCGGCAAAATCCTCAAACGCGCCGAACAACTCGGCCCGTTTCGGCTCCGCCACGCCCTTGCGCCAGATCAGCAACGCCCCCTCATCCGCTTCATCGCGCACGACCCGCTCCACGCCGGGCAGCGCCGCAATCCGTTCCGACAGCGCCTCGGCAAAGGCACGGAACTGGGCGGCTTTCTTGGAATCAGGGCTGGTCTGCATCGGCTTCTCCTTGCGCGCCTTTTACCACAGCCCCCCGCCGCGCCAAGCAAGGATTTTACCGCTGCGCCTCCCGCCAGTCCGGGTGGCGCCACGGCAGACGGGTCTCGCGCGGCAGGCTGCGACCTAAAATCAGGTCCGCCGCCTTTTCGCCAACCATGATGGATGGTGCGTTGGTATTGCCGTTGGTCACGCGTGGGAAAACGGAACTATCCGCCACCCGCAGCCCCTCCACGCCGATCACCCGCAATTCCGGGTCCACCACCGACATCGGGTCCGCCGCCGCCCCCATCCGCGCCGTGCCGCAGGGATGATAAGCGCTTTCCGCATGTTCGCGGATGAAATCATCCAGCGCGGCATCGGAAACCACCGCCCCGCCCGGCTGAATTTCATGCTTAACATGCGCCTGCATCGGTTCCTGTTCAAACACTTCGCGCGTCAGCCGCAGCGCCCGGCGGAAATCGCGCCAGTCATGTTCGCCGGTCATGTAATTAAAGCGAATGCGCGGCGCAGCGGCAGGGTCGGGCGAGGCCAGCGTTACCGCCCCGCGCGAGGCCGAGCGCATCGGTCCGACATGGGCCTGAAAGCCGTGCCCCTCCGCCGCCGCCTGCCCGTCATAGCGCACCGCAATCGGCAGGAAATGCATCTGAATATCGGGATATTCCACCCCCGCCGCCGAGCGAATAAAGGCGCAACTTTCGAACTGGTTGGTCGCGCCATGCCCGGTTTTGGTCAGAAGCCACTGCGCCCCGATCAGCGCCTTGCCCCAAAGGTTCCAGTAGCGATAGAGCGTGTTTTTGTGCCGCGCGGCGAACTGGAAATAGACCTCGAGATGATCTTGCAGATTTTGCCCCACCCCCGGCCGGTCCACCAGCGGCGCAATGGCGTGCTGCGCCAGATGCGCGGCGGGGCCAATGCCCGACAGCATCAGCAGTTTGGGCGTGTTGATCGAACTGGCCGACAGGATCACTTCGCGCCCCGCCCGGATGGTTTCCACCCCCGCGCCGCGCTGGATTTCGACCCCCACGGCCCGCCCCTCTTCAAACACCACCTTTTGCGCGAACCCATTGACCAGAGTGCAGTTTTTGCGCTTCAGCGCCGGGCGCAGATAGGCATTGGCCGTCGACCAGCGCCGCCCGCGATAGACCGTCATGTCGAAGGCGGCAAAGCCCTCCTGCTGATGGCCGTTATAATCCTCGGAAACCGGGTAGCCCGCCGCGCGGCCCGCCTCGACAAAGGCCTTGAACAGCGGGTTTTTCTGCTTCGCCTGCGTGACATGCAAGGGGCCGGAAGTGCCGCGCCAATCCGACGCCGTGCGCCCGTGCCAATGCTCCATGCGCTGAAAATACGGCGCCACGTCGGCATAGGCCCAGCCGGTCGCGCCGCTGGCGGCCCAATGGTCGTAATCGCCCGCATTGCCGCGCACATAAACCATGCCGTTGATCGAGGACGAACCGCCAATCACCTTGCCGCGCGGCACGACAAGACGCCGCCCGCCAAGCTGCGCTTCCGGCTCGGACTGATAGCCCCAATCGTAGCGCGCCATGTTCATCGGATAGGACAGGGCGGCGGGCATCTGGATGAAGGGGCCAACATCGCTGCCCCCCGCCTCGATGACAATCACCGACCACCCCGCTTCCGCCAGCCGGTAAGCCAGCGCCGCCCCGGCGGAACCGGAGCCCACAATCACATAATCTGCTTGCATTTCAACCTCTTGGCGCGTCTTAGAATGGTGCTTCCAGCTCGGAAAGCCGGACATAGACGCTCTTCAGCTCAGAGTAATGTTCGATCGCCGCGCGGGCGTTTTCACGGCCCACGCCGGAGGCTTTGCTGCCGCCAAACGGCGCTTCGACCGGCGCGTCGTTGTAGGAATTGATCCAGCAGGTGCCCGCCTCGAACCCGGCCACGACGCGGTGCGCGCGGGTCAGGTCGCGGGTGAATACCCCGGCGGCGAGGCCGAACTCGGTGGCGTTGGCGCGCGCCATCACCTCCGCTTCCGTCTCAAAATCCAGCACCGACATGACCGGGCCGAAAATCTCTTCGCGCGCGATGGTCATCTCGTCGGTCACATCGGCAAACACCGTCGGTTCAAGGTAAAACCCCGCGCCGGGCACGCGCTTGCCGCCCGCAACCAGCCGCGCGCCTTCCTCAACGCCCTTGGCGATGTAATTCAGCACGATGTTCATCTGCCCCTCGGAAACCATCGGCCCGAAATTCACTTGCGGATCAAGGGGATCGCCGATCACCGCGCCGGAAAGACGTTCTGCGAGGCGGCGCAGGAAGGCTTCCTTGATGCCCTTTTGCACAAAGACCCGCGTGCCGTTGGAGCAGACCTGCCCGGAGGAATAAAAATTGCCCAGAATGGCGCCGGACACCGCCGCTTCCACATCCGCATCGTCGAAAATCACCAGCGGGGATTTGCCGCCGAGTTCCATGGTGACGTGTTTCATTTCCGCAGCGGCGGCGGCGTAAACCCGTTTGCCGGTGGGCACGGAGCCGGTGAGCGAAACCTTGGCCACGCGCGGATCGGTCACCAGCTTCGCGCCGACCTCCCCCGCCCCCTGCACCACGTTGAACACCCCCGGCGGCGCCCCCGCTTCCGTCAGGATTTCCGCCACTTTGAGCGCGGCAAGCGGCGTGGTTTCCGAGGGTTTGAACACCATCGTGTTGCCGCAAGCCAGCGCTGGCGCGGCTTTCCAGCACGCGATCTGCGTCGGGTAATTCCACGCGCCGATGCCGACACAAACCCCCAGCGCCTCGCGCCTTGTATAGACGAAATCGCCGCCGGAAAGCGGGATATGTTCGCCGGTCAGCGCGCCGGCCAGCCCGCCGAAATATTCCAACGCATCGGCGGCGGAAGTCGCATCGGCCACGCTGGTTTCCTGATAGGGTTTGCCGGTATCCATGGTTTCCAGCACGGAAAGCGCGTGGTTGCGCGCGCGCATGATATCAGCGGCGCGGCGCAGAATGCGGCCCCGCTCAACGCCGGGCAACGCCGCCCATTCCCCCTGCGCCGCCCGCGCCGCCTCCAGCGCGCGATCCACCAGCGCCGGGGTCGCGAGGTGCAGCCGGGCAATTTCCTCGCCAGTCGCGGGGTAAATCACCGGCAACGCCGCGCCGCTTTCGTCCTCGACATAGGCGCCGTTAATATAATGACTGGCGGCGGGGTGCAGGTCGTCTGGCTTCGGATAGGTCATGCGTAAGTCCTGATGATATGGTCAAGCGCCGCGCGCATCCGCGTCACGGCAAGGGGAGCGGCCTCGGTTTCGCTCAGGGCGAGGCGGATATAATAGCCGTCGATCTGCGCCGCCAGCATTTCCGCCACCTCCCCGGCCCGCGCCCCGACGATGGGTTTCAATTCGTGCAACAGATTGGAGCGCAAGCGGGCATGATAGATGCGCAACAGGCGCTTGGCACCGGGCGAGGATTGCGCATGCACATAGAAGTTGAGCCAGGCGGCGATCACATCCGGCTGAAAGTTGCCCTTGGCGAAAGAGGCGGCGAGGATGCCCTCAAGCCGGGCGCGCGGGGTATCGGCCCGCGCCAGTTCCGCGCGCACCTCGGCGCCGTATTGCGTCAGGATATGACGCATCGCCGCAACCAGCAGGTCTTCCTTGCCGCCAAAATAGTGATGGGCCAGCCCGGAAGACACCCCTGCCCGCCGCGCAATCGCATTTACCGTAACGTCCAACGACCTAACGGCCCCGATTTCTTCAATCGTGGCTTTAACTAATGCCGCGCGCCGGATAGGTTCCATACCAAGCTTTGGCATGATCGGTCCCTCTCACTCGCTGAGTTGGGACAATGCCGGAGTTTGATTGACTCGTCAATCAATAAAAAGAAACAACAACGGGAGACCGACCATGAACCTCAAATCCACCCTCTCCGCTCTGGCGCTGATTGTCGCCACCCCGGCCCTCGCCGACGGCCACTGCTCCGAAGTAGTGTTCTCCGATGTGGGCTGGACCGACATCACCGCGACCACGGCCGCGACGACGACGGTGCTGGACGCGCTGGGCTATGAGACCGACATCAAGGTGCTGTCCGTGCCGGTGACCTATACCTCGCTGGCCGCGGGCGATCTCGACGTGTTCCTCGGCAACTGGATGCCGACCATGGAAGCCGACATCGCGCCCTACCGCGAGGCGGGCACCGTCGACACCCTGCGCATGAACCTCGATGGCGCGAAATACACCCTCGCGGTGAACAAGGTGGCGATGGATCTGGGCATCACCAGCTTCGCCGACATCGCGGCCCATGCACAAGCGCTGGACGGCAAGATTTACGGCATCGAGCCGGGCAATGACGGCAACCGCCTGATCCAGTCGATGATCGACGACAATGCCTTTGATCTCAAGGGGTTCGAGGTGGTCGAAAGCTCGGAACAAGGGATGCTGGCGCAGGTCGCGCGGGCGGACAAAAAGGGTAAGCCGGTGGTTTTCCTCGGCTGGGAACCGCACCCGATGAACGCCAATTTCGACATGGGCTACCTCGCGGGCGGCGATGATTTCTTCGGCCCGAATTTCGGCGGCGCGCAGGTCTTTACCAACACCCGCGCGGGCTACGCCGCCGAGTGCCCCAATGTCGGCAAATTCCTGATGAACCTCGAATTTTCCCTCGCCATGGAAAACGAGATCATGGGCGCGATCCTCGATGAAGGCGAAGATGCGCAAGATGCCGCGAAAGCATGGCTCGCGGCCAATCCGGCGGCCTGGATGGGCTGGCTTGACGGGGTGACGACGCAGGACGGCGGCGACGCGACCGCTGCGGTCAAGGCGGCGCTCGGCCTGTAAGCCAGAGAAAGCCACGGGGGAAACCCACCCCAAAAGCATCCCCGCCGCCGCGCTCTGGCGGCGGGGGACCCCAAAAAGGCGAATTTCATGGATTGGTTAACGGATACAAAAATCCCGATCGGCAAGACCGCAAAGAAGCTGTTTGACTGGCTACAGGAGGCGGGCGAGCCGTTTTTCGACTGGCTCAGCTGGCTGATGGAACTCCTGATCGACGGCATCCTCTGGGCGCTGCAAACCCCGCATCCGCTGATCATTCTCGCCCTGTTTGCCGGCCTGACCTACGCGCTGCAACGCAGCTGGAAACCAACCCTTTTGGTCGCGGCGGGCCTGCTCTTTATCCTCAACCAAGGCTATTGGGAAGAGACCACGGAGAGCCTGACCCTCGTCCTGTCCTCCTGCGTTGTCTGCATGGCCATCGGCGTGCCCATCGGCATCGCCGCCGCGCATCGCCCGCGACTTTACGCATGGATGCGCCCGGTGCTGGACCTGATGCAAACCCTGCCAACCTTCGTCTACCTGATCCCCGCCATCGTGTTTTTCGGCATCGGCATGGTGCCGGGTCTGCTGGCGACGGTGATTTTCGTCCTTCCCGCCCCGATCCGGCTGACGCAACTGGGCATTTCCTCGACCCCCACCCCCTTGCTGGAAGCGGCGCAGAGCTTTGGCGCCACCCGGCGGCAGACGCTCTATAAGGTCGAACTGCCCTACGCCCTGCCGCAGATCATGGCCGGGCTGAACCAGACCATCATGCTGTCACTGTCGATGGTGGTGATCGCGGCGCTGGTCGGGGCGGACGGGCTTGGCGTGCCGGTGGTGCGCGCGCTCAATCAGGTCAACACGGCGCTCGGATTTGAGAGCGGTTTCGTCATCGTCGTGGTGGCGATTTTGCTGGACCGGATGTTGCGGATGGAGCGGAAGAAATGAGCGTAGCGGTTAAGTTTGACAATGTTTCCATCGTGTTCGGCGATGCACCGGAGACCGCGCTGCCGCTGATGGACGAAGGCAAGTCGCGCGAAGAGGTGAGCGAGGCGACGGGGCAGGTTCTGGGCGTGCATGATTGCTCCATCGAGGTCGGCGAGAGCGAAATTCTCGTGCTGATGGGCCTGTCGGGTTCCGGCAAATCGACCCTGCTGCGGGCGGTCAACGGGCTGAACCCGGTGACGCGCGGCGAGGTTCTGGTTTCCGATGGCGATGCGCTGGTTTCCGTATCCGGCGCCAGCCGCGCCGAGTTGCGCCGCATCCGCCTCAACCGCGTCGCCATGGTGTTTCAGCAGTTTGGCCTGCTGCCGTGGCGCAGCGTGGCGGATAATGTCGGGCTGGGGCTGGAACTGGCCGGGCTGGGCAAGCATGAACGCGCGGCCAAGGTGACGCAGCAGCTGGAACTGGTCGGGCTGGACGGCTGGGAGGATTACAAGGTCAGCGAATTGTCCGGCGGCATGCAACAGCGCGTCGGCCTCGCCCGCGCTTTCGCCACCGATGCACCGATCCTCCTGATGGACGAACCGTTTTCCGCCCTCGACCCGCTGATCCGCGCCCGCTTGCAGGATGAGTTGATCGAGCTACAGGGACGACTGAAAAAGACCATCATTTTCGTCAGTCACGACCTCGACGAAGCGTTCAAACTGGGCGACCGCATCGCGATCATGGAGGGCGGGCGCGTTGTGCAGATCGGCACCCCGCGCGACATTTTCGCCGCCCCCGCGAATGAATATGTTGCCGATTTCGTGGCCCATATGAACCCGCTGGGCGTGCTGCGCGCCGAGGATGTGATGGCCCCCATAGAAGGCAACGAAGGCGACGCCCGGCAAATCGCCGCAGACGCGTCGGTGCAAGAAGCCATGCAGGCGCTGACCGCCGGAGAAAAGCTTCTGCGCGTGATGCAGGACGGGGCAGAGGTCGGGCGGATCACGCGGGAAGATGTGTTGGCGAAACTCTTGGACCCGCGGGAATAACACCAAAAAAGCCGGGGCAAATCCCCGGCCTTTTCCTGTCTTTTCAGCAGCTTAAAGCTGCGCCAGAACCTCGTCGCTGGCCTCGAAATTGGTCGTCACACGCTGCACATCATCATCGTCTTCCAGCGCATCCACCAGCTTCATCAGCTTCTGCATGTCTTCCAGCCCCAGCTCCGTCGTCGTGGTCGGCTTCCAGATCAGCTTGGTGCTTTCGCTCTCCCCCAGCGCCGCTTCCAGCGCGGTAGACACATCGTTGAGATCGGTATCGGCGCAGTAGATGATATGCCCGTCCTCGGAGCTTTCGACATCCTCCGCCCCGGCCTCGATCGCCGCTTCGAAAATCGCGTCGTCGTCGCCCGCGCTCGCCGGGTAAACCACCTCACCCTTACGCTCGAACATGAAGGAAACCGAGCCGGTCTCGCCGAGATTGCCGCCGTTCTTGGTGAAGGTCGAGCGCACGGTCGACGCGGTGCGGTTGCGGTTGTCGGTCATCGCCTCGACAATCACCGCCACACCGTTCGGCCCATAGCCCTCATAGCGGATCTCGTCGTAATTCTCCGCATCCCCGCCCTGCGATTTCTTGATCGCGCGTTCGATCACGTCCTTGGGCACCGATTGCGAGCGCGCTTCCTTGACTGCGAGCCGCAGCCGCGGGTTTTTCTCCGGGTCCGGGTCGCCCATCTTCGCCGCGACGGTGATTTCCTTGGCGAGTTTGGAAAACAGCTTCGAGCGCGCCGCATCCTGACGGCCCTTGCGGTGCTGAATATTCGCCCATTTTGAATGGCCTGCCATGATGCCCTCCGTTAATTACCCCGCCTCTATAAAGGCTAGGCCCGCCCGGCTTCAAGTGCGCAAGTCTTTCGGCGTGTCCATCACCACATGCGTCATCAACTTGCGCACCCCCGGCGCGGTGCCGAGCCGTTCGGTGTGAAACTCCTTGTAGGCGGGCAAATTGGCGGTCTCGACCCGCAGGAGATATTCGCTGATCCCGGTAACATTGTGACACTCGCGCACCTCGGGAAATGTTTCCACCGTCTTTTCAAAGGCTTCCTGCGCCGCTTTCGAATGCTCCTCCAGCCCGACCGTCACATAGGCCACGAAACCGCGTCCCATCGCCTCCGGGTTCAAAACCGCGCGGTAGCCCTGAATCACCCCGGCCTTCTCCATTTCCTGCACCCGGCGCAGACAGGCAGAGGCCGACAGGCCGACCTTTTCCGCCAGTTGCGTGTTCGGAATACGCCCGTCCCGCTCCAGTTCATGCAAGATTTGTTGGTAAATCCGGTCCATTTTCAGCATTTTTTGCGCCTGTTAGCCATTTGTTAGGATTTTGCGGCTAAAACTGGCAGCGTTCAAGAGCGATTCAGGAGGAAAAATGCACCCATCTGAGTGATAGACGCCCGCCCAATCTGCGGCTATCACTCCAACCATGACCTATGATCAAATTGTGCTGTTTTCGCTGTTCGGAGCCGTCTTTGCCTTCCTGCTTTGGGGCAAGTTCCGCTATGACCTCGTGGCTTTCACCGCCCTGTTGCTCGGGGTCGTGCTGGGCGTGGTCCCAACCAAGGACGCCTTCGCCGGGTTCGGCCATTCCGCGACGCTGATCGTCGCGCTGGTGCTGATTGTGTCCGCCGGGCTGGTGCGTTCCGGTGCGGTGTTTCTGATCACCCGCAATCTGGTCGATCCCGCACGTCCCATCGGGTCGCATATCACGTTGATGGGCGCCATCGGCGGGGTTTTGTCGGCCTTCATGAACAACGTCGCGGCGCTGGCGCTGTTGATGCCGGTCGACATTCAGACCGCGCGTAAAGCGGGACGGGTCGCGGGGCTGACCCTGATGCCGCTGTCTTTCGCCACCATCCTCGGCGGCATGGCAACCCTGATCGGCACCCCGCCGAACATCATCATTTCCTCGATTCGCGAGGACAGCTTAGGCGAACCCTTCGCCATGTTTGATTTCGCCCCGGTCGGCGCGTTGACCGGGCTCATCGGTCTGGGCTTCGTGGCGCTGATTGGCTGGCGCCTGATCCCGCGCCCGGAAAACGCCGATACGAGCGATGCAATGGGCGAATATGGCCATTATGTTTCCGAGCTGGTGGTGAAAGAAGGCTCGAAACATATCGGCAAGCGGGTCGAAGACCTCTACCGCGAGGCGGAAAAGGCGGATGTGAATATCCTTGGCCTCGTGCGCGGCGGCAAGCGGCGCTACGGCACCTCGCGCACCCAGACCCTCGCCGCGGGCGATGCGCTGGTGATCGAGGCAACGCCCGAAGCGCTGGATGAATTTCGCGCCGCGCTGTCGCTGGCCTTCGCGGATGGAAAGCGCGAAGAGCGACTGAAAGCGGAGGGCGCGGGCCTGTCCAAGATCGAGATCGTGGTGACGGAGGACAGCCGCATCAACGGCAAGACCGCCGAGGCCATCGGCCTGAACTGGCGGCGGCAAGCGGTGCTGCTGGGCATTTCGCGCGGCGGGCGCAGTTTCCGCTCGCAGGTGCGCAAAACCAAGGCCAAAGCGGGCGACATCCTGCTGCTTCTGGTGCCGGCCGGACGTGAAGCCGCCGTGACCGAATGGCTGGGCTGCCTGCCGCTGGCGGAACGCGGATTGGCGGTGACGCAGAGCGAAAAGGTCTGGCTCGCCATCGGCATGTTCGGCGCGGCGGTGGCGGCGGCCTCCTTTGGGCTGGTCTACCTGCCGGTGGCGCTGGGGCTGGTTGTGGTCGGCATGGTGTTAACCAAGATTCTGCCGCTGGCGGAGATTTACGATCACGTCGAATGGCCGGTCGTGGTGCTGCTCGGCTCCATGATCCCGCTGGGCGCAGCGCTCGACAGTTCCGGCGGCACCAAGCTGATCGCCGGATCGCTAACCGGGCTGACCGAGGGCTGGCCCGCCTGGGCCGTGTTAACCATATTGATGGTCGTCACCATGACCCTCTCCGACGTGCTGAACAACACCGCCACCGCCATCGTCGCCGCCCCGATCGGCATCGAAATGGCGCAAAACCTCGGCAAGAACCCGGACCCGTTCCTGATGGCCGTCGCCATCGCCGCCTCCTGCGCCTTCCTGACCCCCATCGGGCACAAGAACAACACCCTGATCCTCGGACCGGGGGGCTACAAATTCGGCGATTACTGGCGCATGGGCCTACCGCTGGAAATCCTCGTCGTCGCCGTGTCGATCCCCCTCATCCTGCTGTTCTGGCCCCTATGATCCGCCAGCTCATTCTGGAGCAAATCGCAACGCGGCCGGGCAGTCCGCTGCACATGCATTACCGCCGCGGCACCAGCCACCGTCTTGTGGTCGCGCTGAGCGGGGTGGGCACCAATCCGCACGAACCACCACCCCTTGAATTTGTGCAAACCGCCATCACCAGCGCCAACAACCACACATTATATGTCAGCGATGCAAGCCGCAGCTGGCTCAACGCACCGGGCATGGACCGCGAGATCATAGAGGCCGTGAACCGCATCACCCATAAAGCCGGGCTTTCCGACGTCGTGCTGCTGGGCGATTCGATGGGCGCGAGCATGGCGCTGTTCCTCGCCGAACACATCCCCGCCCGCTCCGTCATCGCCCTGACACCGCAATATTCCGCCGACCCAAAGGTGGTGCCCGAAGAAAAGCGCTGGATGCGATTTCGCAAGAAAATCAAACACTTCTCATACCGCGAAGTCAAAATCCAGAACCGCCCGGATCAGTTTACCCTGATCTTGCATGGCGGCACGGAAGACGAACTGGTCCACGCCCTGCGCTTCCCGAATGTCCACGGCGTGCGCCACTTTATCCTGCCCGAAGAGGGCCATACCCTCAGCAAAAGCCTGAAGCGAAAGGGCATTTTACAGCCCGTCATTCAACTCGCCATCGAGGTGCGCCCCTTCCGGCTGCGAAAGCTGCTGGAGGCTCACGGCGCCGTGCCCAAACGCAGTTTTGAGGCTGCACGCCAGAGCAGAAATCGCTAAATCAGGATCAAAATTCTCTGCCTCTCCATCAGCATCCTGCTGATCTCGAACGCGAATTTTGATGCAGGGTAGTGCAGATTAAAGCGATTTCGCTCTAACCCGCCGCCCCGGAAAACGGATCGGGCACCGGATGCGCGGCGAGCCAGCGTTCGGCTTCTGCGACCAGCATTTCGCGGCGATTGGCCCGCGTCAACCCGGCAACATGCGCCTGCTCTCCCGCCGCTTCGACCTCGCGAATCGCATGTTTGAGCTGGTAAAAAATGTGCAAATCCGGAGTTTCGTGGTCGAACCACAGGCGCGACACCAGTTTCAGCGAGGCAAAATCCTCCCCGCCGGAAGCAACAATATCGCTCAAATGCCCGTGCGCCAGCCAGCGCGTCGCCTCCGCCTGATCCGCCGGGGTCAACAGGCCCAGTTCGCGCGTGGTCTGATCCACCAGCGCGTTGATTTCCGACCAGTGATAGGGCGCGGAAAGGGCCGTCAGAGCGAAGGCGCCGTCCGGGTAATGCTCCGCGTCGATCAAGGCCCAGCCCCAGGCCACCGCCTCCTTCGCGCATTCCAGCGTCAGCGCGCGCAGGGCCAGTAAGTCTCTGGTTTGGCAGGTTAAATTCACGGGTAGAGCGGCCAGAAGAACGGGATCATGGCGGAAGCGAGCAGTCCCATCGTCAGGTTGAGCGGGATGCCCACACGCATGAAATCGGTGAATTTATAGCCGCCGGGACCATAGACCAGCATGTTGGTCTGATAGCCGATCGGCGTGGCGAAAGAGGCGGAAGCAGCGACCATGACCGCGACCACGAGCGGGCGCGCGTCGATCCCAATCGCGGCAGCGATGCCGATGGCGATGGGGGTCACAACGACCGCCACCGCGTTGTTGGACACCAACTCCGTCAGCACCGAGGTTAACAGGTAAATCGCCCAGACGATGAGGAAGGGCGGCAGGGTGCCGAGATACGGCGCGATGGCCTCCGCGATCAGTTTGACCGCACCGGAGGCTTCCAGCGCTGCACCGATGCCCAACATGGCAAAAATCAACGCCAATAAGCGCCCCTCGATGAAGGAAAACGCCTCATCCGCGTCGATGGCGCCGGAGACCAGAACCACCGCCACCGCAATGATGGACAGGGCGAAAATCGGCGCCAGCCCCAGCCCGGCCAGCACCACCAACCCGACCAGCGCGCCAATCGCCACCGGCGCGTGACCGCGACGGAAAGCGCGCGCCGAGGGGTGCGCCACGTCGAGCAGGTTCATATCAACGGCGAGGCGCTGAATATCCTCCGGCGCGCCTTCGAGCAGCAAGGTGTCGCCCACGCGCACCGTCAAATTCTCCAATTGCTGGCCCAAATTCTGGTTCTTACGATGCACCGCCAGCGTATAAACCCCGTAGCGCCGCCGCAGCCGCATCTTGCCCAATTGCCGCCCAACCATGCCACAGCCCGGCGTGATCAGCACCTCAACCGTCGTGGTCTCAACCGCCGAAACCTGATCGACCCGCTTCAGGCTCTTGTTGCGTTGCAGCGACAACAACTCGGTCATCGCCGTGCGCAGCACCACCCGGTCGCCGACCTGCAACGTGACCTCTTGCAGATTGCGGCGCAGCGATTTGTCGCCGCGCACCACGTCCACGAGCCGCACCCCCTCGCGTTTGAACAACTGCACCCCCAAAACCTCGCGGCCAATCAGGTTGCTATCCGGCGGAATAACCGCCTCGGTGAAGAACTTTTTCTTCGACTTGTCCGTCAGCAGCGCCGCCATCGAGGCGCGTTCCGGCAGGAGTTTGCGGCCAAAGATAAACAGGTAAGCCATACCCCAAAGCACGAGGATAATGCCCAGCGGCGTCACCTCGAAAATGGTGAACCCCTTGAGCCCATTGGCGCGCGCAACCCCGTCCACCAGAAGGTTGGTCGAGGTGCCGATCAGGGTCATGGTGCCGCCAAGGATCGCGGCATAAGACAAGGGAATCAAGAGCTTGGAAGGCACGGTGCCCAAGCGGACGGCGAGTTGGGTAAAGACCGGAATCATCACCACCACCACCGGCGTATTGGACACGAAAGCGGAAGCGAGGATGACAAACGCCATCAACACGCCCAGTGCCAGCGCCGGTCGGGTCGCGGCTTTGGCGTCGGCCATGGCGGTGAACCAGTCGAGCGCGCCGGTGCGCACCATCGCCCCCATCAGGATGAACATCGCCGCGATGGTCCAGGGCGCGGGGTTCGACAGCACCGAAAGCGCGTCTTCGTAGGGCAAAACCCCGGTGATCAGCATGACCGAAACCCCGGCGATGGCCACCACCTCCGTCGGCAGGTTCTCGCGCAAAAAGGCCACGAACATCAGCGCAACAACGCTCAGGGCGATGATGGCCTGCACGGTCTGGGACAACTCAAAAATCTGCATGGGCACCCCCTGTTTGGAGGTATCTTCGCCGCAAGGCGCGCCGGTTTCAAGCCATAACCGCGTTACGCCGCGCCATGTCCAGTCGCCGCCAGCCGCCCGCCAAAGCGGAACGCCTCGGCGCGGGTGGCGTGGCCGGTGCGGTCGTCGGTCTCAACGTAAAAGCCGCAGAGCGTCGCCTCGCCATTGGCCGGCGTGAAGCGCGATTTCGACATGCCGGTGACGAACCGGCGCAGCGGTTCGGCCTTTTCCATGCCAATCACCGAATTGTAATCGCCGCACATCCCCGCATCGGTCAGATAGGCCGTGCCGCCGGGCAAGATCTGCGCGTCGCCCGTCGGCACATGGGTATGCGTGCCAACCACGACCGAAGCGCGCCCGTCGAGAAAATGCCCCATCGCCATTTTCTCCGAGGTCGCTTCGGCGTGGAAATCGACCAAAATCGCCTGCGCCACGCCGCCGAGCGGGTAGTTTTTCAGCGCGGTTTCGATGGTGTGGAACGGGTCGTCAAAGGCGCGTTTCATGAACACATTGCCTAAAACCTGCGCCACGACGATCTTGCGCCCGCGCGCATCCGAGAACACCCGAACCCCCTGCCCCGGCGCGCCGCGGCCGAAATTCAGCGGGCGAATGATGCGCGGTTCTTGCCCAACATGGCCGAACATATCCTTCTGGTCGAAGGCGTGATCGCCCAGCGTCACCACATCCGCCCCCGCCTCAAACAACAGCGCCGCATGAGCCGCCGTCGGGCCGCGCCCGCTGGTGGCGTTTTCGCCGTTAACCACGACAAAATCGAGCTTCATCGCGGCGCGCAGACCGGGCAGGTGTTCCGTCACCGCCCGACGCCCGGCGCGCCCCATCACATCTCCGAGAAACAATATTTTCATGGTGATGGCCTAATCCGCGCGGCTCAGAAACGCAACACTTCGCGGTCGGTTACGATCATGTCGAGCGGCTGGTCCGTTGGCTCAAGCGGCAGCGTGTCCAACTCCTGCGCCGCATAGGCAAAGCCGATGGCCGTCACCGGGCCGCGCCCGCGCAACCGCTCCAGCGTGCGGTCATAATAGCCGCCGCCATAGCCCAGCCGCCCCCCGCGCCGGTCAAACGCGACCAGCGGCAGGATCATCACTTCCGGCACCAGCATCTCGCCGCGCACCGGCACCTGAACCCCGAACGGACCAACTTCCAGCGGACAGCCCGGCGCCCAGGCCCGAAAGCGCAGCGGCTTGTCCGCGCCTTTAACGATCGGCAGACCAATCGCGGTTTGCGCCGCCATCTGCGCCATGACCGGCAGCGGGTTGATCTCGGTGCGGATCGGCATGTAGCCGGAAAGGATCTTGCGGGCAAACGGGGCCAACGCCTCGGCCAAATGCGCCTGCGCCGCTCCGTCCAGCCCATGCGCATGGGCCTTGGCCCGCGCCGCAAAGGCCTGTTTTCTCAGGGCTTTTTTCCGCTCCACCACGCTCATAGCAACATCACCGCCGCCAGCCCGAGGAAGGCGAAAAAGCCGACAACATCCGTCACCGTGGTCACAAACGCCCCCGAAGCCAGCGCCGGATCGATGTCGAGCCGCTCCAGCACCACCGGGATTACAACCCCCGCCAACCCCGCAATGACAAGGTTAATCACCATGGCCACGCCGATCACCACGCCCAGCATCGGCGTGCCGAACCAGACGATGCCGACCGCCCCCATGACCAGCGCGAAAATCACCCCGTTTACCACCCCGACCAACACTTCGCGACGGATCACCCGCCAGAGGTTGGCCGTGGTCAGGTCTTTGGTGGCCAGCGCGCGCACCGCGACGGTCAGGCTCTGTGTGCCCGCATTGCCCCCCATCGAGGCAACAATCGGCATCAGCACCGCCAGCGCCACGAATTGCGCGATCACCGCGTCGAACTGTGCGATGACCAGCGAGGCAAGGATTGAGGTCACAAGGTTCACCGCCAGCCACGGGAAGCGCCGTTTCGTGGTCTCCATCACCTTGTCCGCCAGCGAGCTTTCCTCATCGACCCCGGCAAGACGCAGAATGTCCTCCTCGTGTTCTTCGTCGAGAATGCCCATCGCGTCGTCGATGGTGATGACGCCGACAAGCCGGTCGTCCTCATCCACCACCGGCGCGGAAATCAGGTGGTATTGGTTAAAGGCATAGGCCACCTCGCCCTCGTCCTGCATGACGGGAATGGTGCGAAAACTGTCCTCGGTGATCGCGGTCAACGCCACTTCACGCGGACTGCCCATCAGGCGCCCAAGGGTAACATAGCCGGTCGGTCGCATACGGGGATCGACAAGGATCACATGGTAAAACTGCTCCGGCAAATCGTCCTGTTTGCGCAGAAAATCAATGGCTTGCCCGACATTCCAATGCTCCGGCGCCACGACAAGCTCGCGCTGCATCAAGCGCCCGGCACTGTCCTCGGGGTAACTCAGCGACTGCTCAACCACGACCCGGTCATCGGCATCGAGCGCGTCCAGAACCGCCTCCGCCTGCCCCGCCTCAAGGTCTTCAATCAGGTCAACAACGTCGTCGGTTTCCAGCTCACGAACCGCTTCCGCCAACACGTCCGGCGCCATCGCGTTCACGATGTCCTCGCGCAAGCCCTCGTCCAGTTCCGCCAGCACGTCCCCGTCGAAATCCCGGCCCGAAAGCTGCACCAGATGCGCCCGCTCCGCCGGGTCGATCTGTTCTAGAAGGTCGGCAATATCGGCCGGGTGCAACGGGTCCAACGCCGCGCCAAGCGCCTTTGCATCCCCCGCCGCAAGCGCCTGCAAGACCGGCCGCAACACCGAGCGGTCCAACTCGTAATCGCCCTCTTCCAGCGCCACGTCACCATGAAACTCTTCCGCCATGTCGCCCTCCGCCTTGCCTGCCCTTCCCTAGCCGCCACGCCCCGTTCCGCCAAGCCCAAAAACGGTTTTCTCCCGCGCCGATCCCGCGTAACCTCGCCCCAAGGGGACACAATATGCACATCCATCTCGGCCAGACCCTGAGCATTCACCAAAATCCGTTTCAGCACGGGCTGGAAGCGGCGCAGTATCACCGGCGCGGGGCGATTGTGGTTAACGCGGGCAAGATTGTTGTCACCGGCGAAGCGGATGAAATCTGTGCCGCCTACCCGCAAGCCGGGCGAACCGATCACGGCAATGGCCTGATCTCCCCCGGCTTTATCGACGCTCATGTGCATTTCCCGCAAACCGCCATCATCGCGAGTTGGGGCAAGCGGCTGATCGACTGGCTGGAAACCTATACCTTCCCCGAAGAGGCCCGCTTTGCCGATCCCGCCTATGCCGCCGAGATTGCCACGCGGTTTTTCGACCTCTCGCTGGCGCATGGCACCACCACAACTTGCAGCTTCGCCACCATCCACCCGGCAAGCGTCGACGCCTTTTTCACCGAGGCCCGCGCGCGCGGGCTGCGCGCCTTTGCCGGCAAGACCTGCATGGACCGCAACGCGCCTGAGAACCTGCGCGATACGGCGCAAAGCGCCTATGACGACAGCGCCGCGCTGATTGGGCGCTGGCACGGGCTGGACCGGCTGCAATACGTCATCACCCCGCGTTTCGCCCCGACCTCCAGCCGCGCGCAACTGAACGCTCTGGGCGCGCTTTGGGCGGAACATCCGGGCATGTTGATGCAGACGCATCTGAGCGAACAGACGGAAGAAATCCGTTGGGTTTCAGAGCTTTACCCGGAAGCGCGCGATTATCTCGACGTTTACGAAAGCGCCGGACTGGCCGGGCCGGGCGCGCTGATGGGACATGCCATTCACCTGACAGAACGGGAAAAAGCGGCGCTGCTCGAACGCGACTGCGCGCTGGTGCATTGCCCGACTTCAAACGCCTTCATCGGCTCCGGCCTTTTCGATATGGCGGCCCGGCAGGCGGAGGGACAGATCGTCGGGCTGGCCACCGATACCGGCGGCGGCTCCTCCTTTTCCATGCTGCGCACCATGGCCACCGCCTATGAAATCGCGCAACTGAATGGACAGGCGCTGCACCCGGCCCAGCTCTGGTGGCTGGCGACCGGCGGCTCGGCCCAGGCCCTGCGGGTCAGCGACAAAATCGGTCGCCTCGCACCGGGTTTTGAAGCGGATTTCATCGTATTGAACCTCGCCTCCACCCCCGCCATCTCCCAACGCGCCGAACGCGCAGAAGACATCTGGGAAGCGCTATTCCCGACCATCATGATGGGCGACGACCGGGCCGTGCGCGCGACCTATGTGGCGGGGATTAAGGTTAACGGAGATCAAGGTTAGGGCCATGCCCTACGTTTTTATCGCCCCGCGCTGCGAAAGTCGCACCATATGGGCCAGATACGGCTTTTGCGCCTCTGTCTCGCGCACCGCCGCATACATGCGCCGCGTCAGGCCGCCCTCGGTGATCGGGCGCAAGGCAAAATCCGGGTTGTCGCGGTAAGGACGTAACACCCAGTCCGGCAACACCGTCACCCCCCGCCCGCTCGCCACCAGCATCAGAATCATCTCCGTCAGTTCGACCCCCCGCATCCCCCGCGGTTCCACCCGTGCCTGCACCAGCAATTCGGTGAAAATATCCAACTTGGCGCGCTCGACCGGGTAATGCAGCAACATCTCGCCGGCAAAATCCTCCGCCTTGATATACGCCGCCTGCGCCAGCGGATGGGACGCGGCGCATACGAACATCGGCTCATAGTCAAACAACGGTTTGAACACGATGCCGGGGATCTCCACCGGGTCAGAAGAGATCACAAAATCAACCTCTTCGCGCCGCAGCGCCTCCAGCGCGTCAAAAGCCAGACGGGTGCGAATATCGACATCCACCTCCGGCCAGGCGTGGCGAAACTGCTCCAGAACCGGGAACAGCCAGTCGAAACAGGCATGGCATTCGACCGCAATATGCAGCCGCCCCGAGCGCCCCGCCTGCATGGCGCGAAACTCCTCCTCCAGCGCCGCCACTTCCGGCAACACCCGCTCCGCCAGCCGCAGCAATTTCAGCCCGGCAGGCGAGAGCTTCATCGGCTTGGACCGGCGGTGAAACAACTCCATGCCGACCTGTTCTTCCAACGCCTTGACCTGATGCGACAGCGCCGATTGGGTGATGAACAACATCTCCGCCGCCCGCGCCAACCCGCCCGCCTCATGGATGGCGCGAATGGTGCGCAAATGCCGAAACTCCAGATACATCGTGAACCGCCTTCATAAACTTCGTGAGGTTTATGAATTGGTCTCACGATTGCCGCCATGTTACAAGCCTAAGCTCTGAGCAGGCAGCAATCGGAATCAGCCATGACAACGCCCCGCATTTCCTTCGAGTTTTTCCCGCCGCAAAATATCGAGGCGACCTTTCGGCTGGCGGATACGGTGCGCGATCTGGCGCCCCTGCAGCCCAGCTTCGTATCCGTGACCTACGGCGCCGGCGGCACGACGCGCGAACTGACCCATGACGCGGTGGCGACGATCCATAAGCGCTTCGGGCTCAACGTCGCCGCGCATCTGACCTGCGTCGATGCAACCCGCGCCGAAACCCTTGAAATCGCAGAGAAATACGCGCAGGTCGGAGTGACGGAAATCGTCGCCCTGCGCGGCGACCCGCCCAAGGGCACCGCCCGTTTCACGCCGCACCCGGAAGGGTTCAAAAGCTCGGTCGAACTGGTCGAAGCGCTGGCGCAAACCGGCAAGTTCAAGCTGCGCGTCGGCGCTTACCCGGACCCACACCCGGAAGCCGCCGATGCCGATGCCGATGTCGCCTTCCTCAAGCGCAAGATCGACGCGGGCGCCCATTCCGCCATCACGCAGTTTTTCTTCGAGGCCGACACCTTCTTCCGCTTCCGCGACAAATGCGCCGCGGCGGGGATCAATGCGCCGATCCTGCCCGGCATTTTGCCGATCGAGAACTGGAAAGGCGTGCGCAACTTCGCCGCGCGCTGCGGCACCTCGGTGCCCGGCTGGCTCGATGACGCCTTCGCCAAAGCCGCCGAGGACGGCAGTCAGGACGCCCTCGCAGTCTCGCTGGCCACCGAACTTTGCAGCGACCTGATCGCTGGCGGGGTCGAAGATCTGCACTTCTACACGCTGAACAAACCGGGCCTCACCCGCGAAGTGGCACAGGCGTTGGGGGTAACAGCCTAAGCGTTCATCAGCCCCTGCACCGTCACCATGCGGTAATCGCCATAGCCGTTGAAGCGGGTGGCGGTGGCGGTGGCGTAAGCGCCGAGGCCGGGGAACAGGATATAGTCGCCCTCGACCACGTCCCCCGCCATCATCAGCGGGTCCGGCAGTTTGTCGAGCGAATCACAGGTCGGGCCGTAGATTACCCGCGCCTTTTGCGGCGCATTTTTGCGGCTGCCATCCGGCGCCACGACCGTCAGCCCCTCGACCGACCCCATCGACGGCGCTTCGCCCATCAGGCCGTAAATCCCGTCATTGAGGATCAGCGCGCCGCATTCGCGCTTCGATTTCACCTGCGCGGCGACCGAGAACGCGCCCGCGACCATCGCCCGGCCCGGCTCGCAGACCAGTTCCGGCGCGTCCGCGCCGAAAGCCTTATCAACCTCTTGATGGATAACGGAAAAAATGTCTTCAAGCGGGGTCACGCCCTGCCCGCGATCCGCCGGGAAACCGCCGCCCACATTGAGCCGCGCCAGCCGCACCCCCGCCGCCTGCGCCACGTCCGCCGCCGCGCGAATATAGCGCGCCCAAGCCTCGGGGTCGGCGCATTGGGTGCCGGGATGGAAGGTCATCGACGTGACCATGCCCGCCTCGGACACGGCCTTCAACAGCGCCGCCGCGCCCTCCGGCCCCTCGCCGAATTTCTCACCGAAATCATAGACCGCGCCCTCGATTGGCAAGGCAAGGCGGACGGAAATTTCGTGCCCCTTTGGCAGTTGGTCGAGCAATTTAGCCAGTTCGGAAAACCCGTCCACCGACCAGCTTTCCACCCCCGCTTCCAGCGCCATCTTGATCTCCGCCGGGGAGCGCACGGGGTTATTGTAATGCAGCTTGGCAATGGGGGAAATGCCGCGCACGAGGGCGATTTCCACCGGGCTGGCCACGTCAAACGCGCCGATACCGAAGGAAGCAAGGTTCTCGATCACCGCGCGTTCCGCGTTGGCCTTCACCGCATAAGTCACCAGCCCGCGAAACCCGGCCTGAAAACGCTTCGCCGTGGCCGCCAGCACTTCCGGCGCGAAGAACAGAACCGGGTCTTCCGGCGCGTTCATCTTCAGATATTCCACCCGTCCGGGCCAGATTTGCGGCAAACGACTCATTTCTCACCTGCTGAATGTGTTGCATTTCCTGTTCGCGGTCCTCTAATTTGGCGCATTTTTCCGGCGAATTAAAGCGACAAACCGGGAATTTCACGCTAAAATGTCGTGAAAATGACGGAGATTTGGGCGAATGGACGAGATTGACCGGAAATTGCTGGCCCTGCTGAAGCGGGATGCGCGAGCCCCGGTGGCGGAACTGGCCCGCGCGCTGGGGCTGGCGCGCTCGACGGTGCAGGGGCGGATCGAGCGGCTGGAGGCACGCGACGTGATCGCGGGCTATGCGCTGCGGCTGGGCAGCGGCGCAGGGCTGGGCCGCATCCGCGCCACGGTGCTTCTGAGCCTTGAGCCGCGCGCCAACACCGCCGTTCTGGCGCGCCTCCGGAGCCTGCCGGAAGTTGAGGTGGCGCATACGGTGAGCGGGCGGGCCGACCTCGTGCTGACGCTGGCCGCCGACACCACCGACGCGCTGGACCGCACCCTAGACAGGATTGGCGAGATCGAGGGGGTGAAGGGGTCGGAAAGCCTCATTCACCTGTCAACCAAGATCCGGCGAGGCTAACGCCCCTTCCCATCCCCGCCCCTATTGGATAGACCGGCGGGGCAACTACAACGGGACGTGTTTGGCGATGGAAAAGACCTTCGACGCAAAAGCAGCGGAAAACCGGATTTACCGGGCTTGGGAAGAGAGCGGCGCATTCAAGGCGGGGGCGAATGCCAGGCCCGGCGCGGAAAGCTTCACCATCATGATCCCGCCGCCCAACGTAACCGGCGCGCTGCATCTGGGCCACGCCTTCAACAACACCTTGCAGGACATCCTGATCCGCTGGCACCGGATGCGCGGCTTTGACACGCTCTGGCAGCCGGGGCAGGACCATGCGGGCATCGCCACCCAGTTGCAGGTCGAAAAGATGCTGGCCGAAACCGGGCAGCCGACCCGCGCCGAGCTGGGCCGCGAAGCATTTCTGGAGAAGGTCTGGGAATGGAAGGGGCAATACGGCTCCACCATCATCGAACAGCTCAAGCGCCTCGGCTCCTCCTGCGACTGGTCGCGCAACGCCTTCACCATGGCCGGCGCGCCGGGCGATCCGCGCACGGGGCACGAAAACAGCGCCGATTTCCACGACGCGGTGCTGAAGGTCTTTGTCGATCTGCACGAACAGGGGTTGATTTACCGCGGCAAACGGCTGGTCAACTGGGATCCGCATTTTGAAACCGCGATTTCCGATCTCGAGGTCGAGAATATCGAAGTCGACGGCCATATGTGGCATTTCAAATACCCGCTCGCGGGCGGCGAAACCTATACCTATGTCGAAAAGGACGCGGACGGGAATGTCGTGCTGGAAGAAGAGCGCGACTATATTTCCATCGCCACGACCCGGCCCGAAACCATGCTGGGCGACGGGGCGGTGGCGGTGCATCCCTCCGATGAACGCTACGCGCCGATCGTCGGCAAGCTCTGCGAAATCCCGGTCGGGCCGAAAGAACATCGCCGCCTGATCCCGATCATCACCGACGAATACCCGGACCCCGATTTCGGCTCCGGCGCGGTGAAAATCACCGGCGCGCATGATTTCAATGACTATCAGGTCGCCAAGCGCGGCGGCATTCCGATGTATAGCCTGATGGATACGCGCGGCGCGATGCGGGCGGATGGGCGCGCATATGCCGATGAGGCCGAAACCGCCGGGCGCATCGCCCGCGGCGAAGAGGATTTCGACGAGGCGAAAATCGCCGCCATGAACCTTGTGCCCGAGGAATATCGCGGGCTGGACCGTTTCGAGGCGCGCGCAAAGGTGGTGGCGGATATTACCGCCGAAGGGCTGGCGGTCATGCGCACGGTGACGCGCGAGGTCGACGGCGAACCCTTCACCGGCACCGAGCCTTACGTCGAAAACAAGAAAATCATGCAGCCTTTCGGCGACCGTTCCAAGGTGGTGATCGAACCGATGCTGACGGATCAGTGGTTCGTCGATGCCGAGGTGCTGGCGCAACCGGCGCTGGAAGCGGTGCGCTCCGGGGCGGTGCAAATCCTGCCGGAAAGCGGCAAGAAGACCTTCTTCAACTGGATGGAAAACATCGAGCCGTGGTGCATTTCGCGCCAGCTCTGGTGGGGCCATCAGGTGCCGGTCTGGTATGGCTTCGACCTCAAGGCGGGGGATTTCCACGACGACGAGGGCGACGGGGCGCTGGACCTTGTGGAGATGGGTCGCTTGCTGGGGCAGCAGGACTTCCTCGTCGGGCACGAACACATGCATGCGGCGCAGGATTTCGACGCGGTGGCCGAGAAGTTTGCCGACGTATTGGCCCTCCTGCCCGCACCGCTGAACCACGCGCAGGTGGTCGAGGTGGCGAACCGCGCCGAGGCCATCGAGCGGCTGGCCATGACGCTGGCGCAATACGAAACCTCCGGCGACCCGACGCACCTCGCCTTCCCGGTCTGGCGCGACACCGACGTGCTGGACACCTGGTTCTCCTCCGGTCTCTGGCCCTTCGGCACGCTGGGCTGGCCGCACGAAACGGATGAACTCAAGCGCTATTTCCCCGGCGATGTGCTGATCACCGGGCAGGACATCATCTTCTTCTGGGTCGCCCGCATGATGATGATGAGCCAAGCCGTCGCGCAGGTAAACCCGTTCCACACGGTCTATCTGCACGGGCTGGTGCGCGATGAGAAGGGCAAGAAAATGTCCAAGACCACCGGCAACGTCATCGACCCGCTGGAGATCATCGACGAGTTTGGCGCCGACGCCCTGCGCTTCACCAACACCGCCATGGCCTCCATCGGCGGCGTGCTGAAAATGTCGCGCGAACGGGTGGCGGGCTATCGTAATTTCGGCACCAAATTGTGGAACGCGGCGCGTTTTGCCGAGATGAACGAATGCAAGCCGGTGCCGGGTTTCGACCCCACATCGCCCAAACAGACGGTAAACCGCTGGATCATCTCGGAAACCGCCGATATCCGCGCCAGCGTTGATGCCGCGCTGGAAAGCTACCGCTTCAACGACGCGGCGCAGGGGCTTTATGCCTATGTCTGGGGCAAGGTCTGCGACTGGTATGTCGAATTTTCCAAGCCGCTGCTGAATTCGGACGACGCCGAGGTGGTGGCCGAAACCCGCGCCACCATGGCCTGGGTCATCGACCAGTGCCTGATCCTGCTGCACCCGATCATGCCCTTCATCACCGAAGAGCTTTGGGGCGCCATCGCTGAGCGGCCGAAAATGCTGGTTCACGCCGACTGGCCCGAATACGGCGCCGAGCTGCACGACGCGGACGCCACCGCCCGCATGCACTGGGTCATTTCGACCATCGAGGCCATTCGCTCCGCCCGCGCGCAGATGCACGTTCCCGCCGGGGCAAAAATCCCGCTGATCCTGCAAGAGCTGGACGATTTTGGCCGCGCGGTGCTGGCGGATAACGAGGCGCTGATCTTCCGCATGGCCCGCATCGACGCGGTCAGCGAACAGGCCGAATTGCCCAAAGGCTGCGTCACCATCCCGGTGAGCGGCGGCACCTTCGCCCTGCCGCTGGCGGACATCATCGACGTCGAAGAAGAAAAGGCGCGGCTGGAGAAAACCCTCGGCAAGCTGGAGAAGGAAATCGGCGGCCTGAAGGGACGGCTCAGCAACCCCAAATTCGCCGAAAACGCCCCGGCGGAAGTGGTCGCAGAAGCGCAGGCCAACCTTTCTGATCGCGAAGAGGACGCGGCCAAACTGACCGAAGCCTTGCGGCGGCTGGCAGAACTGGACTAAGCCCAGTTGCACAAACCGAACCAAAACCAACAAAACCCGGACCCAAACGGTCTGGGTTTTGTCTTTTTCAAACCAACGTCCGATGCAACAAGCCCTTTTCCAAACGGTCAAACTGTGTCACCCCTAGGCACATGACCGGCGCGACCAAAATCACCTGGGCCTTACTCGCCCTGCTCGGCTTCCTTTGGGGGGCTTCCTTTACGGGCACGACCGTCGCCATCGAGGGCTATGGGCCGTTTACCGTGGTGGCGCTGCGCGTGGCGATGGCGGCGGTGGTGCTGACGGCGCTGGCCCGGATCGGGGGGCATCGGCTTCCGGCGCGGGGCACGCGGCAATGGCGCCGGGTCTGGGCGGTGGCCATCGGCATGGGGTTGTTCGGCAACGTCCTCCCCTTCCTGTTGCTGTCATGGGCGCAGGCTCATGTCGCTTCCGGCTTTGCGGGCGTGTCCATGGCCGCGGTGCCGCTGATCACCCTGCTGCTCGCCTTTGTCATCCTCAAAACCGAAACCCTGACAGTGATCAAAATCGTCGGCCTGCTCCTGGGTGCGGCGGGGGTTGTGGTGCTGATCGGGCCGGAGGCGCTGGCCTCGAAAGGCGGCAATCTGGAGAACCTCGCCCGGCTGGCCTGCCTTGGGGCGGCGTTGTGTTATGCGCTGGCTACGGTGCTGGCGCGGCTGGTGCCGAACGGGGTGGATCAGATCGCCTTTGCGGCCACCATCACCATCGCCGCGACACTCCTCATCGCCCCCCTTGCCATCGCGGTTGAAGGGCTGCCCACTCTCGCCCCGGCCCGCCCGACCATCGCACTGATCCTGCTCGGCCTCTTCGGCACGGCACTGGCGCAAATCGTCATGTTAGCCATCGTGCGCGAGGCCGGGCCAACCTTCCTCGCGCTGGTCAATTATATGGTGCCGATCTGGTCGGTCGTCCTCGGCGCGCTGCTTCTGGCGGAAGCCCTGCCGCCAAGCCTGATCTGGGCCCTGGGCATCATCCTCGTCGGCGTGGCGCTTTCCGAAGCCAGCACGCTGAAGGCAATTTTCCGCAGGGACTAACCCGCGACCGCCCGCACTTCCGCCACGATCTCCGCCACGACCTGATCCAGCAGCGCCGGATCTTCGCTCTCCGCCATCACCCGGATCAGCGGTTCGGTGCCGGATTTACGGATCAGCAAGCGCCCGTTGCCCACCAGCCGCGCCTCCGCCTCCGCAATCACTTTTCGCACCTTTTCCGCCTCTAGCGGCGCGGAATCAGCCGAAAACCTTACATTTTCCAACTTTTGCGGCACGGTCTCAAAGGACTTGGCCAACTCGGATGCGGGCGCGCCACTGCGCACCATCGCGGCCAGAAACTGCAACCCAGCCAACAGCCCGTCACCCGTCGTCGCATGATCGGTCATCACGATATGGCCCGACTGTTCGCCACCAAGGTTATAGCCGCCCGCGCGCATCGCCGCGACCACATGCCGGTCGCCAACCTTGGTGCGCACGAGGTCCAGCCCATGCCCGGACAGGTAACGCTCCAGCCCGAGATTGGACATCACCGTCGCCACCAAAGCACCCCCGGCGAGCCGCCCCTCATCGGCCCAGCGTTTGGCGAAAAGCGCCATGATCTGATCGCCATCGGCCACCGCGCCGGTCTCGTCGATGATCATCACCCGGTCCGCATCGCCATCAAGACAAATGCCGACATCCGCCCCTTCGCGCCGCACGGTTTCTGCCGCCAGCGCCGTGTCAGTCGAGCCGCATCCGGCATTGATATTGGTCCCGTTCGGCGACACGCCCACCGGGATCACCTCGGCGCCGAGTTCCCAAAGCAGGTCCGGCGCCGCGCGATACCCGGCCCCGTTGGCGCAGTCGATCACCACCTTCAACCCGTCGAGCTTGCACCCCGCCGGGAAGGTCGTCTTCAGAAACTCAACATAGCGTTGCCGCCCTTCGTCGATCCGCTTGGCCCGGCCAATATGTTGCGGCTGGCACGGGCGTACTTCACCGGCAACCAGCGCTTCAATCGCTGCCTCGTCGGCATCTGATAGTTTGAACCCATCGGGGCCGAAAAACTTGATGCCATTGTCATGAAACGGGTTGTGACTGGCGGAAATCATGATGCCCAGATCGGCGCGCATGGAATGGGTCAAACGCCCCACCGCCGGGGTCGGCACCGGGCCGAGCAACAGCACATTCATGCCGGTCGAGGTCAGCCCCGCCGTCAGCGCGTTTTCGATCATGTAGCCCGACAGCCGCGTATCCTTGCCGATCACCACCCGGTGATTGTTGCGCTCATCGCGGCGAAAATGCCGCCCCGCCGCCGCGCCCAGTTTCAACGCCATTTCCGCCGTCATCGGATAGGAATTCGCCAGCCCACGCACCCCATCGGTGCCGAAAAGTTTCCCTGCCATTCCCGCTACCCCTCTTCTGGCGACGCATGGATCGCCTCAAACAAATCAAGCGCCTGCCGCGTTTCCCGCGTATCATGCACCCGCAAAAATTGCACCCCCTGCCCCGCCGAATGCAGCGCGATGGACAAAGATCCGCCGAGTCGGTCCCGCGCGTTTGGCGCATCCGATAACGCGCCGATCAGGCTCTTACGCGACGCCCCCATCAGCACCGGCAGGCCAAGATCGTGAAAGGCGGCGATGCCCCGAATGAGCGCGATGTTATGCGCCGGGGTCTTGCCGAAACCAATGCCCGGATCGGTGATAATCCGCGCGCGCTGTACCCCGCGCGCCTCGGCAAAAGCGACCCGTTCGGCGAGATGGTCCAGCACCTCGGACAGCACGTCATCATAGGCCGGGTTGTCCTGCATATTCTCCGGCAAACCCTGCGCGTGCATCAGGCAAACCGGCACGTCGCGTTCCGCCACCAGATCGGCCAGCGCGGGATCGAAGGTGAAGGCGGACACGTCATTCACCATATCCGCCCCCGCATCCAGCGCCGCTTCCGCCACCGCCGCCTTGCGCGTATCGACGGAAATCGGCGTGGTGACGCCAGCGGCGCGGATGGCTGCGATCACCGGCACGATGCGCTGAATTTCCTCTGCGACCGGCACTTCCGCCGCGCCGGGCCGGGTGCTTTCGCCACCAATATCGAGCAGGTCCGCCTCCGCCGCCATCTCCCGCGCCCGGCGCACCGCCGCTTCGCGCGTCAAATGGGTGCCACCATCGGAAAAGCTGTCCGGGGTGACGTTCAGAATGCCCATGATGCGGGGCCGCTCAAGGCTCAACCCCGCGACGGGAGCGCGCGGGGCGCTCAGGCGCGCGCGGTCGGCAGCAGGCAAATCCGCCACCGCGCGCCCATCCGCAAGCCGCTCGAAGCGCACGAAACCCAACCCGGCCAGCGGCAGGCCCACTTCCCCGGCAAGCGGTCGCAACCAGGTCATTGCCCCAACTCCAAAAGCGTTTTTTCCGACACAAAATCAATGCCTTGCGCCGACAGTTCCCCCGACAGCCAGCGCGCCAGCCCCTCCGGGTCCACCGCCCCACGCAGCGGGTTATCCACCGCATCCAGCACCATTTTCGACGGCGCCCAGACCGAAAGATTGCCCTGTTTCATCGCCCAGTCCAGCTCCGTCCGACTGTCCACCACCACGCAACGCCGGTCCCGCGCCGCCAACCGCCAGGCGTTTTGCTCGATGGATAACAGGTCGATGCGGCGCTGGGTCAAGGCGTCGCCAGTCTGCACCCGCGCACCGGGCGCAAGGCCGACGCACAGGATCACCGGCAGCGCCCCCGCCTCCAGCCGGTCCAGCGCCGCGCCCAGCGCCGGCGCATCAATCGCGGCATTGTCCAGAAAGACCAGCCGGGGATGCGGCACTGCATCCTCCGGCGCCGTCACCGCCTCGCCGCGCCGCCGCACGATCTCCACCCCCAGCGCACCGGGGCCACGATCCAGCTTCTCAATGCGCACGAACACCCGCTCCGCCTGCGGCGCGGTCAGAATGCGCTGCGCGATGCGTTCGGCGAGGGTTTCCAGCAAGTTCAGTCGCTCCGAAGCCAACTCAGTCGCGATGGCCTCGGTGATCGTGTCATAGGACAGAATGCGGTCCACATCATCGCGCAGCGGCCCCTCCGGCGGGCGCACTTCAACGACGATATTGAACGCCACGCGCTGCGTCGTGCCGCGCTCGGACTGAAACGCGCCGATCTCTACGGCAACGACATGATCGCGCAGCGAAATCCGGTCCAGCTCATCGCCGCCGCTCCCCTCGGACCGCGCCAACGGGTGTTCAAAGGCCTGTGTGATTTCCGCGCTCATGCCGCTTCCTCCGTTTGCCCCGGAGTGCCCGCGCTGCGCCGGAAGGTCAACGGTAGAAGTGATGCACACCATAGGTCGCGGTGCGCTCGCGCTTTCGCGCCCAAGAGGGATTGACCCAGTTGGCGTGATAGTAAATCGCGCCGCCCGTCAGGTTGCGCGGCGCCCCTTCGAGCATCACCCGCGCCACCTTGCGCACCCGCTCCAGCGCGTTCGCATCGTTATAATGCTCTGGCCGCCCGTCGCAGGTATAGGTGAACTGACAGGCGAATTTGCGGCCCGTGCCCTGATTGATCACGCCGCAAACGCTATTGGGATAGGCCTTGCTGTCAACCCGGTTGAGGATCACTTCGGCCACCGCAACCAGCCCCTTCGCCGTTTCGCCGCGCGCCTCGAAATAGAGCGCCTCATAGAGACACTGATAATCCGCCCCGCCGCGCCCGGCGGGCAGGCTGCGAATCCAGTCCTCGGTGTAAATCTCTGCCGAACCGCCGGTCCCGGTCGTCGCCGACAGGCGGTTGACCCGCGTCACGCTGACCGCTTCCAACCCGGCGCGCTCCGCCCGAAACAACGCCTCCAAGGCAGAAACGTGACCATCCGTCGAATCAGCGCGGGCCGGAAGGCTGGCAAAAACGACGAGGAGAAGCGTGGCGATGGCGCGAAGCGGTAGCTGCATGAATGTCCCCAGGTGGCACCCCTGATAATCGGGAGGCCCGGCAAATATACGCCGATTCTCTAATCTGGTCCAGCCGGGCCCGGTTACCGCATCCGCGGCGGGCGCTGCATACCGCGGTCAAGGATCGCCAGTTGCGCCGCCGCGAGCCGGGCAACGGGGACGCGGAAGGGCGAGCAGGACACATAGTCAAACCCCGCCGCGCGGCAAAAGGCAATCGAGGCGGGGTTGCCGCCATGTTCGCCGCAAATCGACAGGGCCACGTCCGGGTTCGCCGCCCGCGCCCGCTCGGCACCAATGGTTAACAACTCGCCCACCCCCTCCTGATCCAAGGTGTGGAACGGGTCTTCCTCATACACCCCCTGCCGCACATATTCGCCCATGAACCGCCCCGCATCGTCGCGCGACAACCCATAGGCCATCTGCGTCAAGTCATTGGTTCCAAAGGACATAAAGGCGGTATGCGCGGCAATATCCCCGGTGCGCAGCGCAGCCCTCGGGGTCTCGACCATCACGCCCAGACGGTAGGTAAAGTCCATCCCCTGCTCAATGCGCACCTCGGCGGCAACCGCGTCGATCCGGGCCTTGACAATCTCCACCTCGCGACGCGCCGAGACCAGTGGGATCATGATTTCCGGCTCGACCGGATGGCCCTCGCGCGCCGCCTCGACGGTGGCTTCAAAGATCGCGCGGGCCTGCATGTCGTAAATCTCCGGCACGCTCACCCCGAGGCGCACCCCGCGCATTCCCAGCATCGGATTGACCTCCGAGAGCGCCTCCGCCCGACGCTGCACCGCCGCCAGCGGGATGTCGAGCGCTTCAGACAACCCGCGCAACCCCCGCCTGCCCGTGGGCAAAAACTCGTGCAACGGCAGGTCAAACAGGCGAATCGTCACCGGCGCACCGCCCATGATTCGGAACAATTCGGCAAAGTCGCGCCGCTGCATCGGCAGAATGCGCTCCAACCCCGCCCGCCGGTCCTCCGGCGCATTGGCAAACAGCATCTCGCGCACCGCCAGCAGACGATCCTCCGCAAAGAACATATGCTCCGTGCGCACCAGCCCGATGCCCTCGGCGTCGAACCGCAGCGCCATACGCGCGTCTTCCGGCGTGTCCGCATTGGCGCGCACCCCGATGTCGCGCGCCCCATCGGCCCAGTCGAGCAGCGCCCGGAACGTGTCGCCCAGCTCCGCCTCGCGCAAAGGCGCTTCCCCAGCCAGAACCTCGCCCGCCGTGCCGTCCAGCGTCACCATCTCGCCCTCGCCAAACACCCGGCCATCGGGCACGGTCAGCGTGCGCGCCTTGCTATCAATCTTGATCCCCGACGCGCCGACAACACAAGGCACCCCCAGCCCGCGCGCAATCACCGCCGCATGGCTCGTCACCCCGCCACGCTCGGTCAAAACCGCCCGCGCGGCGTGCATGCCGCGAATGTCCTCCGGCGTGGTCTCCCGCCGCACAAGGATGCAGGGCTGGTCCTGCGCCGCCGAAGCCTGTGCCGCGCGGGCGGAAAACACCAGCCGCCCCACCGCCGCCCCCGGACTGGCCGCGATGCCCGACGCGATGACGTCGCGCGGCCCCGTCGGGTCCACCTGCGAATGCAAACATTCGGAAAGCGAGCGCGGCGGCACCCGCAAAATCGCCTCCTCGCGGGAAATGATCTCATCCTGCGCCAGCGCCACCGCGATACGCAAATTGGCCAGCGCCGACCGGGGCACCCGCACCGCATCGAGGATAAAAAGCTGCTCGTTTTCAATGGTAAACTCGATTTCCATCTCTTCGCGCAGCCGCAAGCGGGCCAACGCACCAAAGCGCAACAAATCTTCCCAGTTCTGCGGCAGAACCTCCTCGATAGAGCGCCCGCGCGGGTCCGCCTTCAGGAACAGAACCTCACGCGCCGGCTCCTCCGACAACGCATCCCGCCCCTGACTTTTGCACATATACCGCCCGCGAATTTCACGCGCGCCGGTATCGCCGTTGACAAAACAAACGACCCCGGAACCGGACAAGCCCTTGCCCACCCCGAGCGCCATCCGCTGCACCACAAGCCCCAGCCCCGCATCCGCCGGTGCCCCCTTCGCCTCGCGCAACAGCCGGGCCGAAACGCCTTCCCAGGCCCGCGCCATCGAACGCAAAACCTCGGCCAACTGCACCTTCGGATCCTGCGGAAACGGCTCGTCGGTCTCATCCTCGTAGATCGCCAACGCCGCATCAACCGCCTCGCGCGTCAAGCCCGGTGGCAGGTCGAACGCATCCGGGTCCAGCCGCGCCACATGCACCGCATAAGACTGAATAAAGCGCAAAAACAACGCATTGGCCGCTGCCTCGCCATGGGTCTCGCACAAGGTCGCATAGGCCCGCTCGTTCATGCCAATATTGAGCATCGCCCCCGGCCCGCCCCAATCCGGGTCTTGCGAGGAAGGACGCACGGAAACCAGTGGCGTATCGCCAAATTCAGCCAAAAGCGCGTCCAGATCCGGCAAGTCCCCGGCAAAAATCCGATGCACCGCATCAAAATCCAACGCCAGCGTGCGCGGCACCGGCATGTCAAGGCGGATCAACCGCTGCAAACACTTCGCCCGCCCGCCATGGCGCTCCGCCGAAATATCCGCCGTCGGCGTGATCAGGGTAAAATCAGTCATCTCAGTCATATTCTGCACCGCAGCAAGTCCCGGATCACCATAACAAACCCGGCGCATATGGCAACGAAAGACAGGCCGCTGCGCCCCTGCGGGGCGTTTTGAGTATTTTTACTAAGAAGAAGACATCCGATAGGGACCACCAAACAAGAGCGCGGGCCGACTGCAAAGCCGCCCGCCCCTTCTTCTTAGCTTAAATACTCAAAACCGCCCCGCAAGGGGCGGCCCCCTAAAAGCGCGAGCTTTTTAAAGCGAGCTACCCCTCCACCCGGCTCAGATCCGCAACCGACAGGCAAATGTCGCGGATGCGCGCCAGAAGGTTCAGGCGGTTGCGGCGCACCACCTGATTGTCGGAATTGATCTGCACCGCCTCGAAGAAGGCATCAATCGGCGCGCGCAGGCTGGCCATCGCGGCCATGGCGGTGGCGAAATCTTCCGTTTCCAGCGCCGGGGCGATGCTGGCTTCCGCCGTATCCAGCGCCGCGAACAGCGCCTTTTCTTCCTCCGCTTCCGCGAATTTCAACTCCGCGCCGTAGCTGTATTCCACCCCGTCCGCCGCTTCCGCCTGCGACAGGATGTTGTTGGCACGTTTGAAGCCCTGAAGCAGGTTCTGGCCTTCCTCGGTATCCATCACCTCGCCCAGCGCGCGGGCACGATGCACCAGCAGCGTCAGGTCGTCATTCGCCCCCTCCATATGCAGACAGGCGTCGATCACGTCATGGCGCAGCCCCTCGCCTTTCAGATGCACTTTCAGGCGGTCGTGAAAGAAGGTCAGGAGATCGTCGGACAGGTCCGGCACTCGTTTTTCCAGCGCCGCAAAGGCCTCGCTCGGGTCGGACAGACGCTCCGCCACGGTGCGGAAGGCCGCGCCAAACACACCATGATCCGCAATTTCATCCAGCAGCGACCGGGCATCCGCATCGGGCAGCGCCGCGTTGGTTTCGCCCTCGATCCGCACCAGTTGCGCGTCGATATAGCGGTCAAGTTTCAGGTGCAGCCCATGTTCCAACACGATGCGGATCACCCCCAGCGCGGCACGGCGCAGGGCGAAGGGGTCTTTGGAGCCGGTGGGCTTTTCATCAATGGCCCAAAAGCCGGTCAGCGTGTCGAGCTTATCGGCCAGCGCCACGGCGGCGGAAACCTTCTCCGAGGGCACGTCATCGGACGGGCCGAGGGGCTGGTAATGCTGCTCCGCCGCATTGGCGACCTCTGCCGGATGCCCGGCGGGACCGGCGTAATACCGACCCATAAGCCCTTGTAATTCCGGGAATTCATAGACCATTTCCGAGGACAGATCGACCTTGGCCCAACGCGCTGCTTCCTCCGCCAGATCCGGCGCAACCCCCAGCGCCGGGGCCAGATCGCGCGCCAGCGCCGCGATGCGGGAAATCCGCGCCGCTTGCGTGCCGAGCTTGTTGTGGAAGGTGACGTTTTCCAGCGCCGCGATCCATTTCGCCCCGCCTGCTTCCGCCTCGCGAATGTCGTTGAGCCAGAAGAATTGCGCATCCGCCAGCCGGGCGAACAGCACTTTTTGGTTGCCCGCAAGGATGGTCGCGCCGTTATCGGCGGTAGTGCGGTTGGCGACGGTGATGAATTTCTCGATCCGCCCCGTCGCCGGGTTCTTCACCGACAGGAACTTCTGATGCTCCTTCATCGAGGTCTGCAACACTTCCGGCGGCAGGCTCAGGAAGGTGTCCGCAATGTCGCCCATCAAGACCACCGGATATTCCACCAGCCCGGCAATCTCCGCCAAAAGCCCTTTATCTTCAACCACTTCCAGACCCACCGCTTCCGCCGCAGCGGTCGCATCCGTCCAGATTTTCTCCGCCCGTTCGCCCGCATCCAGCACGACAAACGCTTCCGCCAGCTTGGCGCGGTATTTCGCGAAACCCGTTACCTCAAAAGCGTCCGGGGCCATGAAACGGTGGCCGCGCGTCGTTGCCCCGGCTTTGATGCCGTCGATCTCCAGCGGCAGCGCCCGCGTCCCCGCCGCATCCGACAGGATGGCGAGGATCGAGTGCAACGGGCGCACCCAGCGCAGGTTGCCCGCGCCCCAGCGCATGGATTTCGGCCACGGGAAACCGCGCACCGCCGCTTCGAGCGCCTCCGCCGCGATTTCCGCCGTGTCCCGACCCTGCTTTTCGATCACCGCGAAGTAAACCGCGCCCTTGGGCGTGTCGCGTTCCTCCAGCGCCTCGCGCGCCACGCCCGCACCGCGCAAAAACCCCTCGATCGCCTTCTCCGGCGCGCCCACTTTCGGCCCCTTGCGCTCCTCGCGCGTATCCGGCGACATGGGTGGCAGACCGGCAACCGACAGCACCAACCGGCGCGGGGTCGAATAGGCGTCGGCGCTGTCAAATTGCAGCCCAGCCTCGCCAAGCCCCTGACAAACAAGCTTTTTCAGATCTTCCGCCGCCCGCGCCTGCATACGCGCCGGGATTTCTTCGGAGAACAGTTCGATGAGAAGGTCCATGGCTTAATCCTGCGGCTTAGTCCTGATAGGTTTCGGTTGCGATAGGTGTCATGAGTTGGCTTCCGGGGCATAGCCCCCCGCGCGGGTCTGCACGAAAGCGTCGGCGCACATTTTCGCCAGCGTTCGCACCCGGCCGATATAGGCTTGGCGCTCGGTGACGGAAATCACGCCGCGCGCGTCGAGCAGGTTGAAGAGGTGCGACGCCTTGATGCACTGATCATAGGCCGGATGCGCCATGACGATGCGCTTGCCGGTTTTCGGATCCACATGCTCCTGCGCCAGAATGGCCTGACATTCGCGCTCCGCATCCTCGAAATGCGAAAGCAGCGCGTCGGTATTGGCCACGTCGAAATTCCAGCGCGCATATTCCTCTTCCGTCTGCTTGAACACGTCGCCATAGGTCAGCGGGATCGGGGCGGAAGGATCGTTGAAGGGCATGTCCATGACGTGATCGACGCCTAAAACATACATGGCGAGGCGCTCCAACCCGTAGGTCAACTCGCCCGAAACCGGCTTGCAATCATGCCCGCCGACCTGTTGGAAATAGGTGAACTGGCTCACCTCCATCCCGTCGCACCAGACCTCCCAGCCCAACCCCCATGCGCCCAGCGTCGGGCTTTCCCAATCGTCCTCGACAAAGCGGATGTCGTGCAACTCCATGTCGATGCCGATGGCGGCGAGCGAGCCGAGATAGAGTTCCTGCAAATCCGGCGGCGAGGGTTTGATCAGCACCTGATACTGGTAATAATGCTGCAAACGGTTGGGGTTTTCGCCGTAACGCCCGTCGGTCGGGCGGCGCGAGGGCTGCACATAGGCCGCGGCCCACGGGGTCGAGCCCAGAGCGCGCAGGGTGGTTGCGGGGTGGAAAGTGCCCGCGCCGACTTCCATGTCATAGGGCTGCAACACCGCGCAGCCTTTCTCGGCCCAATAGGTCTGAAGCCGCAGGAGGATTTCCTGAAAGCTCTTCGGCTGGGTCTTGGTCGCGTCGCTCATCGCTGCCTCACGGGGTTTGTCGCAAATTCTCCGCCTCAATAGGCATTCGGCCCCGCAGGGTCAATCGGGCGCGCCTTTATATAGCAGGGAATCTCGCCCGACAGGCTTGACGGGCCCCCCGCCCATCGTGCTAGCTGCGCCAAATTCAACTTTGTTGCTCAAAAGACCGGAAAGCCCATGAAACGTATCGTTTTTTTCTTCATCCTGACCATGAGCCTGTTGGCCACCCTGCCCGCGCGCGCGCAACAGGTGTCTTACTGGATTCAGGTGGAAGCCAATAACACTCTGCGCGCAGCGGAAATTTCCGTGCGCCGCTATGCAGAGCGCATCGACAACGTGAAAGGCTTTCGGGTCAACCGCACCGGCTGGTATGCCGTGGCCATTGGCCCGTTCACCGAAACGCAGGCCTTGCAGCGCCTGAGCGAGTTGCGCGCGCAATTACCGGGCGATGCCTATGTTTCCGACAGCACGCTCTATTCGACGCAGTTCTGGCCGGTGGGCGACAATGCGCTGGCAGCGGCGCCTGTGACGGAAACCGCGCCGCAAGCCCCGGTGAATACGGCCCCGGCAGCCACCGAACCGGCCCCGGCGGAAACAACACCCGCGGCCGAAACTGCCCCCGTTGAGAGCGCCCCCGCCGAACTACCGGACGAAACCAAGGCACAGGCGCGCGCCTCTGAGCGCAACCTTACGCGCGAGGAACGCAAAGCGCTGCAAATCGCCCTGCAATGGGGCGGGTTCTACACTTCCGGCATCGACGGCGCCTTTGGCCCCGGCACGCGCAACTCGATGGCACGCTGGCAGGAAGCCAGGGGCTACGAGCAGACCGGCATCCTGACCACCCGCCAACGCGCCGAGCTTCTGGCCGAATATCAGGCGGTTCTCGACACGATCGGCCTGACCCTGTTCAACGATCCGGGCGCGGGTATCAACATCACCATCCCCGCCGCCATGGTCAGCTTCAACCGCTACGAAGCCCCCTTCGCCCATTACGAAGGCGATCAGGGCGTGCGCGTGGTGCTGATTTCGCAGGCGGGCGACAAGGCGACCCTGTTTGGCCTGTATGACATCCTGCAAAGCCTCGCCGTGGTGCCGAAAGACGGGCCGCGCCAGCGCCGGGAGCGTGATTTCACCATCGAAGGCGCCAACAGTGAGCTGATTTCCTACACCTACGCCAAGCTGACCGACGGCGCGGTCAAAGGCTTCATGCTGATCTGGCCGCAGGGCGCACGGATCACGGCCGAAGATGGCAGCGAAAGCTATGAGGTTGACCGCCGCCGTGCCCTCGTCCTCGACGCCATGCGCCAGAGCTTCGCCCCGATCCCCGGCGCGGCCCTGCCCGACAATGCCGGGCTGGATCAGGCGGAACAGTCCATCGACCTCGTATCCGGGCTGAAAATCCGCAAGGCCGAACGGGCGCGCTCCGGCTTCTTCGTCACCGAGCAAGGCGATGTGCTGACCACGCTGGAAGCGGTGCAGAATTGCGGCTCGGTCACGCTGGAAGACGCCTATCCGGCCAACATCGTGGCGACTGATGAACAGCTCGGCCTCGCCCTCTTGCGCCCGCAAACCCCGCTGGCTCCGATGGCGATCGCGGAACTCCTGAACTTCGATCCGCGCATCGGCTCGGAACTGGCCGTGGCGGGCTTCTCCTATGGCGGACGCCTGCCCTCGCCGACCCTGACCTTCGGCATGCTGGCCGAGACCCGTGGGCTGGCCGGGGAAACGCAGATTTCCCGCCTCAACGTGACGGTGCAGGACGGCGATGCGGGCGGTCCGGTTCTCGATCAGGGCGGCGCGGTCATCGGCATGTTGCTCGCCGCGCCGACCGAGGGCAAACTCTTGCCGCAGGGCGTCGGCCTGACCGCCAAGGGCACCGCGCTGGCCGAGTTCCTCGCCGCCAACGGTGTCACCGCGACGATGACGCAAATTCAGGGTGCCCTGACGCCCTACGACCTGACCAACAACGCCGCCAACATGACGGTGCTGGTCTCATGCTGGAAATAACTTTCCGTAAACTCGCGAAAAGGCCGCCCCTCCGGGCGGTCTTTTTGTGCCCGTTCATCCCCGCCAGAAGCGCAGGGTAAATAGAACGTAAACCGACAACAGCTCCAGCCGCCCGATCAGCATGGCGGCGGTCAGAAGCCATTTCGCAGTGTCGTTGAGCGGCGCGAAATTGCCCGCCGGACCAATCGTATCGCCCAGCCCCGGCCCGATATTGGCCAGCGCCGTCGCCGCGCCCGAAACCGCCGTCACCGCATCCAGCCCGGTCAGGCCGAGCAACACCGACAGGATGCCGAGCGACACCACGAACATGACGAAAAACGCCATCACCGAGGACAACACGTCCTGCCCCACGGGCCGGCCCGCATAGCGCGGGGTGAAAATGCCGTTGGGCGAATGGATCGCCTGCACCTGCGCCTTGATCGAGGCGAACAGAAGCTGGTAGCGGAAGATTTTCACCGAACAGGCGGTCGATCCCGCGCAGCCACCAACCAGCCCGAGAAAGAAAAACACCGCGACCGGGAAAGCGCCCCAGGTCTGGTAATCGACGCTGGCATAGCCGGTGCCGGAAATGATCGAAGTGACGTTGAACAGCCCTTCACGGAACCCATGTTCAAAATGGTCGCCATTGAAGGCCAGCCGATACAGGGTCATGGCCAGCGTCACCGCAAAAATCACCCCGAGATAGGCGCGCACCTGCGGGTCGGTGAAAAGCGGGCGGGCGGTGCCCTGAATCATCTGGATATAGCGCACGAAGGGCAGGCTACCGAGGATCATGAACACGGAGGCAACATATTCCGGCGCGCCCTGATAGGCGCCCATACTGGCATCATGGGTCGAAAACCCGCCGGTAGAAATCGTCGTCAGCGCATGGTTCACCGCCTCGAAAGGCGGCAGGCCGACCAGCAGATAAGCCACGACATTTACCAAAGTCAGGCCGAGGTAAATCCACGAAATCCGCCCCGCAATATCCACCGCGCGCGGCAGCACCTTGCCCATGGTGTCAAAGGCTTCCGAGCGGAAAATCTGCATCCCGCCAACGCGCAATTCGGGCAAAAACACCATCGCCACAACAATGATCCCGACGCCGCCAAACCATTGCAACATCGAGCGCCAAAGCAGTAACCCCTGCGGCAGGTCGTCCAGCCCGGATAGCACGGTCGAGCCGGTCGTGGTCAGCGCCGAAACCGCCTCGAACATGGCATCCACCGGCCGCGCCTGTAACTCACCGAGATAAAGCGGCAGGGCGGCAAAAAGCGGCAGCGCGATCCAGATCAGCGTGGTCAGAAGGAAGGTTTGCTGCACCGATAACCCCTCGCGGGTGGTCGACGCGGTGGCAATGGCGCCAAAGCCGCCCACCGCCATGGTAATGACCGACGATTGCAGGAAGATCAGCCAGTCCGGGCGCCCGAAATACAGATCAATCCCCATGGGCACCAGCATGGAAGCCCCGAGGGCGGCAAGCACCAGCCCGATGACGTAAACGATTGGCCGCGGATCATACATGCGAGAGGCTTGGCGCGCCGCGCGCGCGCTGTCAAGCACCCGCGCGCAGGGTTACTTATGCACGAGGCTGGTGAAGAGCTTCGGATCGAGACTCGCAGCCTCAAAAGTCGGCCCCTCGGTCAGCACCGAAATCGCGTCATGCGAATGCAGGCTCTCTTGGTGGCTGGCGATCACCCGGGAGTCCCCGACCTGCTCCAACTGGCGCAATTCGTCGCAAAACAGCCGCACCGCGTCTTCGACGAAAATCGGGTTGGCCGCGTTGAGTTCCGCAAAAGCCTGCTCGTCCTCGCGTTTGACCATGACCTGCGTTTCCGTCGGCACCGCGCGGCGGCAGGCCTCAATCAGATCCTCGAACCAGAGCCGCCCCGCGCCCGGCTTCATCTCGACCGACACCCGCGCCACCGAGCGCTGCGAATGCGGCGTCGCCAACTGCCCGCGCACCGCCCGCGCATGTTCCGCCAGTTCCAGCGAACAGGGGCAAGTCGAGGAATACACATAATCAAGATGCAGGAAGCGCCGCCGCACCCCCGCCGTTTCCAACACTTCGATGGAAATGTCGTAATATTGATAGCCACTCAGGCCGGAACGCAGGCTTTCAACCCGCATCGGGTAGGAAAAAGACAATTCCACCCGCGCGTCAAGGCTTTCCAGATCACGCTTGTAACGGTCCAGAACCGCCTCCACCACGCGCACCGAAAACAGCGCCTCCGCCTCGTCGTAAAACGAGCGCATGATGCGCGACATGTTGATGCCCTTCTTGCTGGCCTCAAGGTCGACCGTGCCGGTGACCCGCGTGTCCAAAGTGACCTCCCCGCCCGCGCGCCGCTCAAAACGGATCGGCAGACGGAAGCCAGCAATGCCGACATGCTGCAACGGCACATGCGCGCCCCGGATCAGCGCGGCCGGGCCGTTTTGCAAATCCGGCATCGAAGCGAGATAATCGGCGTCCGGGGTGAACTCTGCCGGGTAGTCACGGCGCAGGTCAACAATCCCGGCCAAATCCCCGGCAAGCCGCGCCTGCTCCTCCGGCGACGCCGCCTGCATCGCCGCACGCAACAGCGCCAGCGCCTCCTGCGCCCCGTCCATTTTGCCACTCATCTTGTTCATGCCGGTCCCTCCTGCGCCCCCTTCATATAGGGTGCCCGCCGCCCAACGCCAAGTTCTGCGCTCAGACCGCCTCCAGCGCTGCGGTGAAATCGGCCAGCAAATCCTCAACCGCCTCCAGCCCGACCGACACCCGGACCAGCCCGCCCGAAATGCCCAAATGCGCCTTTTCCGCCTCAGGCAGTTTCTGATGCGTGGTGGTGGCGGGATGGGTCACAATGGATTTGGCATCGCCGAGATTGTTGGAAATCACCGGGATTTTCAGCGCGTTGAGAAACGCAAACGCCGCCGCCTTGCCCCCCGCCAGTTCCAGCGCAAACACCGTGCCGCCATGGGCAAATTGCTGCACGGCCAGATCATGCCCCGGATGGTCCTCGAGCCCCGGATAAATCACCCGCGCCAGCTTCGGATGCCCCGCAAGCGCCCCCGCCAAATGCTGCGCGTTGCGCGCCGCATGGCGAACCCGGAGGTCCAAAGTCTCCAACCCCTTGAGCATCACCCAGGCATGAAACGGACTCATCGCCCCGCCGGTATGCTTCATGTACTCTTCCAGCGCGCCGCGGATAAATTCCCGCTTGCCGAGGATCACCCCGCCAAGACACCGCCCCTGCCCGTCAATATGCTTGGTCGTCGAATACACCACCACATCGGCACCAAACTCAAACGCAGACCGGCCCACCGGCGTGGCAAATACACTGTCCACCACCACCTGCGCCCCGACCCGATGCGCCAACTCGGCAACGCGCGCCATATCAACCACTTCAAGGGTCGGGTTGGAAATGCTCTCAAAAAACACCAACCGCGTATCCGCCCGAATCGCCGCCTCCCATTGCGCCAGATCGGTGCCATCGACCAACGTCACCTCAACCCCGAACCGTCCCAGAACCTCCTCCAGAATGTAGAGGCAAGAGCCGAACAAAGCCCGCGCAGCCACAATATGATCGCCCGCCCGGCACAACGCCATCAACGCGCCATTAACCGCCGCCATGCCGGACGCGCAGGCAAACGCATCCTCCGCCCCCTCCAACAACGCCATCCGGTCCTCGAACATGCGCACCGTCGGGTTGCCGTAGCGCGCATAAATGAACGCATCGTCCCCCGCTTCGAGAAACCGCTCCTCCGCATGTTCCGCGCTGTCATAGACAAAGCCCTGCGTCAGAAAAACCGCCTCCGACACCTCGCCATACTGACTGCGGCGCGTACCCCCATGCACCGCCCGCGTCTGCGCTTTCCAATTCCGCATTGCCGCCTCCGAACCGCTCTCGATCACACACCCTGCCGCCTCCTTACCGCGCGCCGCACGGTCCGCAAAGCCGCATTTGAGTATTTATTCTAAGAAGAAGAACCAATCAGGAATAAATCACACACGCCTCAAGAACGGCAACGCCCCGCGCCCCCTTCTTCTTAGCACAAATACTCACAACACGGGCGGGCGAGCCGGGTGCTTATTCTGCTTTGTCCTCGGTGGAATAGCGGGAAAACACTCCGGCCTGCGAGAAGAAGAACACAAAAATCGCGATGGTCAGCCCGAAGGTTTTGAAGTTCACCCAGGCGTCGGTGGACATGGTGCGCCAAACGATTTCGTTCAGCACCGCCAGCCCGGCGAAGAACAACGCCAGCCGTTTGGTCAGCAGCATCCAGCCCTCATCCGTCAGGGGCAGGGTTTTATCCATCACCGCTTGCAGATAACTCTGCCCGCGTAGCAGGCCAAAGCCCAGAATAGCCGCAAAAAGCAGGTAAATGACGGTCGGCTTCATTTTGAAGAAGCGTTCGTCGTTGAACCAGACCGACATGCCGCCGAACACGATCACCAGCAGCAGCGTCACGATCTGCATTTTCGACAGCTCGCCGGTCAAGCGGTATTGCAGGAAGGTGGTCAGGGCGAGCAGCGGGATGAACAGCGCGGTCACGGCGACGAAACCAGAATACTCGGTGCCGCCAACGGTAAACACCTGATCTTTCAGGAAAACATAGCCGATGAAGAAGGCCAGAATCGGGCCGTATTCCAGTGCGGCTTTCACCGATGCAGCGGGTTTTTTCTCACTCATCTGACGCTCCTATTCCAGCCCGGTCAGGGCGCGGGCAAAATCTTGCGGATCGAAAGGCGCGAGGTCGTCGATCTGTTCGCCGACCCCGATGGCGTGGATTGGCAGGCCGAATTTATCCGCCAGCGCCACCAGAACCCCGCCCTTGGCTGTGCCGTCCAGCTTGGTCATCACCAGCCCCGACACGTCGGAAATCCTGGTGAAAGTTTCGACCTGCGACAGCGCGTTTTGCCCCGTCGTCGCATCCAGAACCAGCAGGGTATTATGCGGCGCGCTTTCGTCCTTCTTGCGGATCACCCGCACGATTTTCGCCAGCTCTTCCATCAGATCGGCGCGGTTTTGCAGCCGCCCGGCGGTGTCAATCATCAGAAGATCCGCCCCGTCCTGCGCCGCCTTTTCCATCGCCTCAAAAGCGAGGCTGGCCGGGTCGGAACCTTCCGGCGCGGTCAGCACCGGCACGCCCGCGCGTTCGCCCCAGACCTGCAACTGCTCCACCGCCGCCGCGCGAAACGTATCCCCCGCTGCGATCACAACCTTCTTGCCCGCCGCCTGAAACTGGCTCGCCAGCTTGCCAATCGTCGTGGTCTTGCCCGCGCCGTTAACGCCAACCACCAGCACCACCTGCGGGCGCTTGGGATAAATCGGCATCGGCCGGGCCACGCCTTCCATCACCCGTGCGATCTCATCGGCCAACAACCCCTTGATTTCGCTCACAGAAACCCGCTTTCCGAGGTGGTCTTCCGCGATATTGGCCGTCACACGCAGCGCCGTATCAACCCCCATATCGGAAGCAATCATCAGCTCTTCCAGCTCCTCAAGCATCTCGTCATCCAGCATGCGCCGCGGCTCTTCCGTGCGCCCCATCAGACGCCCCAGCACCCCCGGCTTCGCTTCGGCGGGCGCACTGGGTGGGGTCTCGACCTCCGCCTCTTGCGCCCCCTCTTCGACGATCTCCGACAACCCGGCATCAATCCGCGAAGAAGAGCGGGTCATACGGTCTTTTAGCTTCTTGAAAAACGACATCTGGCCTCCGTTCCCCCCTCAGTTAATGCGCTTTCGCCGATATGAAAAGGGGGCGCTCAAAATGCCAACACGCCGCGCAGGATCATCATCTGACCTAAAATGTAAAACACCCAGACCCAGACATCGAACCGCTCGCGCTTCTCCAGCCCCGCGAAACGGAACTCGCGCAGGCCGAGCAGCATATCGGAAAAGATGAAACTCACCGCCCCCGCCGTGACGAGAAAGGCAGGATGGGCGGCGGCGGTCAGGCCCATCGCGGTGATGATCCAGACATAGGCGCGCACCGGCCAGCCCAGCCCCTTGGCATAGGGGATCAGCCAAAGCTCGGTCGACACGGCCAGCGCCACCAGCAGGATCGCCAGAACCGGCGCCTGCGCAAAGACGAAAAGCGCGTCCGGGGCGCCTGCGGCGAAGGTAAAGACATAGCACAGATGCGCCAGCGCGAAGGCGGACAGGCCATAGAGAAACATCGACTGGCCGGGGCGCGACAGGGCCAGATCGCCCAGCGCCGACAAAAACAGTCCCGCAACGAGGAAGGCCGGGCCGCCCTCCAGCGCCGCCAGCAGCGAAAAGATCACCAGCGGCGCGGTCTTGACCGCACTTTTCATCGCGCTTTGCGGCTGGCGGATGATGAAGAGATAGCCGATGGCGGCGAAAAAGCCCGCAGGTTCCAAAATCTGTTCCATGGCCGCGACCCTACCCGCCTGCGCGCCCGCGTCAAGCGGGGCTTGTCAGGAGCGGGCACGGCGCGCATATTCCAAAGCGAGGGAGAACGACATGAAGAAACACTTTTCTGTGAGCCTGTTTGCGGCTCTGTGCGCCGCGCCGGCAGCGGCAGACGGAATTTTGAGCGCTGAAGAGTTCGAGGCACTGACCCTGAACAAAACCTATCTATACGCCAATGAGGACGGGGTGTATGGCGACGAGACCTACCTGCCGAACCGCCGCGCCATCTGGTCCTTTGGCGACGGAAATTGCATGAGCGAAAGCTGGTTTGAACGCGGCGAATTCCTGTGCTTCCTCCTGGACGACCGACAGGCCGGGGAAGAGACCTGCGTTCTGGTGCGCGAAGAAGAGGGCGGGGTGTTGAAGGTGTTTTCCCCGGACTTTGCGGGCGACGGGGTTCTGACCGCCATCGAGAGCGATGAGCCGCAAAACTGCACAACGACGCCCGAAACCCCCTCCGCTCCGAAGCCCGCCCCCGAAGGCGGCGGCAGATCGAACGGCAGTCGGCTGGGCGCTCCGAACAGCGGGAAGGGTTAGGATAAAACACGCGACATCTGTAATAAATTCTTTGCTTCCGCATCCTGCGGATTTCAAATGCGGTTTTGACACCCGTGTTGCAGATTGGTTAGGCTTCGCTCTCACGTACCACGATCAAAAGCCTTCAAAGGAGATCATTGATGAAACGCACCGGAGGATGCGCTTGTGGCGCCGTTCGCTTTGAAACCAACGCAGACCCCATCATGGTTGGAGCCTGTCACTGCACCGATTGCCAGAAAGAATCCGGGGGTGGTCCCAACTATGTAGCGTTGATTCCGGCCGACGCTTTTCGTGTCACCAAGGGGACAGCAAAGGCTTTTGCCAAGAAAGGCGACAGCGGGAAGATCGCCTTGCGATATTTTTGCCCCGATTGCGGCACGCCGTTGTGGAGCGAACCTGCCGACCAGCCCCTTTTCCCGGTAAAGCTGGGCGCTTTCGACCACGGGCACGGTCTGGTTCCGGCCATGCATATTTTCACCGCTTCGGCCCCGGCGTGGCATCAGATCGACCGTAGCAAACCCTGTTTTGAACGCGCTCCCGAGGGGATGTGAAACCGGGCGCGTCGCTGACCGCCAGCCATCACAAGCCGCGCGGATATGAATTGCGGACGGTTGCTGCGTGGGGCAATTTGTCGTGGCAACCGTCTTCAGAAAAAACGTCCACAGGCCCTAAAACAGTGACCCCTGCTCCGGTGGTTTCTTCGCAGGTTTCGGCGCGGGTTTAGCTTTGGCGCGCCCGTCCGGGCGGGCGGTCACTTTGCCGTCGGCAAACTCGATTTCCAGCGCCGCCGCCTGCCCCGCCGCTTTCGCGCCGGTCACCAGTTCCCCATCGCCGCACACCACGGCGAAACCGCGTGCCAGGGTCGCCTTGTAGCCCAGGCTTTGACGCATCCGGTCAACCGCCTCAAGCCGACGTTTCTCCCGCTCCAGCCCCGCCGCAGAGACCCGCGCCAGACGGGCGGCAAGCGCCTGAAATTCCTGCGTTTTTTCCGCCTGAACGCGCAATAGCCGCGCCGGGTCGAGCCGTGTCGCCATCTGGGCAAAGGCGCGGCGCTGCGCCTCGATCGGGCGGGTCAGGGCCGGGGTCAGGCGGCGGCTCAGCCCCTCAACCCGCGTCCGTTCCAACGCTACCCGCCCGTTCAGCAAGCCCGGCCGCAAATGCGCCGCCGCTTCCGTCAGACGCACCCGGCCCTTCTGGCTCACCGAGCGCAGGGCGACCGGCAGGCGGGCGGCGGCAAAATCCAAACGCCCGCGCGGTGCGTCGAGCAAAGCATCCGGGCGCGGCAAGATGCGGGCGAGGTCCGTAAGCCGTTGAGAACGCTGCGCAATCCCCTGCCCCGTGGCGCGCTGCAACCGCGTGCCCGCCTCCGCCACGCTGGCCAGCAAATCGAGCCGCACCGGCACGGCGAACTCGGCGGCGGCGGTCGGGGTCGGGGCGCGCTGGTCGGCGGCGTAGTCGATCAGGGTGGTGTCGGTTTCATGCCCCACGGCGGAAATCAGCGGGATTTGCGAGCGGGCGGCAGCGCGCACCACCGCCTCCTCGTTAAAACCCCAAAGATCCTCAATAGAGCCCCCCCCGCGCGCCACGATGATCAGATCCGGGCGCGGCAGGGCGCCGCCGGGGGTCAGGGCGTTGAACCCATCAATGGCGCGGGCCACTTCCGGCGCACAGGCCGAGCCCTGCACCGCCACCGGCCAGATCAGCACCTTGCGCGGAAAACGCTCGCGCAGCCGGTGCAAAATATCGCGAATGACCGCGCCGGAAGGAGAAGTGACAACGCCGATCACCTCCGGCAGATAGGGCAAAAGCTGTTTGCGCGCCGGGTCAAACAGCCCCTCCGCCGCCAGCGCCTTCTTGCGCTTTTCCAGCATCGCCATCAACGCGCCCTCGCCCGCCACGGCCAGATCGTCGACGTTGAGATTATATTTCGACTGCGCGCCGAAGGTGGTCAGCCGCCCGGTGGCGATGACCTCCATCCCCTCCTCCGGCAAGACCGAAAGTCGTCCCGCCTGCCCCTTCCATGTCGTGCAGGCCAGCACATTGCCGTCATCTTTCAGATCGTAATAGAGATGCCCGGAACGCGCACGAAACACCCGCCCCACCTCGCCGCGCACCCGCACCCGCCCAAACGCGGCTTCCACGGTCTTTTTCACCGCGCCAGAGATTTCCGACACGGTAAATTCGGGGGCATTCTCGCCGGGGGCGGCGTCGTCTAACAGGTCCATATGCCCGTTTTAGGCGGCGAGGCGCCAAAGGGGAAGCCCGGCTTTGCGCGGCGGTGGAAATCAGAGCAGAAATCGCTAAATCTGTATCAAAATTCGCTGCCTCTCCATCAGCATCCTGCTGACTTCGAACGCGAATTTTGATGCACGATGTTGCAGATTAAAGCGATTTCGCTCTAGAATATTGCTTCGGGACGCGGCAGTTTCAGGAGCAGCCCCTTTGCCAAACATTCGCACATACGCAGCCATTGCCGGAACCGTTCTGCTGACCGCCTGTTCGACCGGGGCCAATCATCTCGGCAACCCACTGACCTGGCCCATGGGCGCCCTCGGCACAGGGCTGGGAAATCTGGCCTATGGGGCGGAGCGCGCGCGGGTCGAAGCCTATGTCGACGCCCATTTCGATACGCTGGTCCACGAGATCGGCGCGGGCGGCGGGGCAACGCTGGACGATGCTTTCGCCGTGGCCGGGGTGCCGGAAACCGCACAGGCGGATTTCATCCAGCACATGCAGGGCTATGACCTCTCGCAACCGGACAATCTCGTCGTCGCGTTGATGGTGCATCGGGCGTAGAGCGCTTGCCCCACCCGCCCCTACGCGCTATGGCCTGAACCAGCAATGGAGGCGGCTTTGAACATTCTTATTCTCGGCGGCGGCGGGCGCGAACATGCGTTGGCCTGGGCGGTAAAACAGAACCCGAAATGCGACCGGCTGATCGTGGCGCCGGGCAATGCGGGCATGGACGACATCGCGGAATGCGCCGCTTTTGACATCGAGGACGGCGCGGCGGTCGTTGAATTCGCCAGCGCCAACGCGGTGGATTTCGTCATCATCGGCCCGGAAGCGCCGCTGGCGGCGGGGGTGGCGGACGCGCTGGACGCGGCGGGCATCCTGCACTTTGGCCCCTCGGCAGAAGCGGCGCGGCTGGAAGCCTCCAAGAGCTTCACCAAGGAGATTTGCGACGCGGCGGGCGCCCCCACGGCGGGTTACGCCCATTTCACCGACGCCGACGCCGCAAAGGCCTATATCCGGGCGCAGGGCGCACCGATCGTGGTCAAGGCGGACGGGCTGGCGGCAGGCAAGGGCGTGATCGTCGCCATGAACGAGGCCGACGCGCTGGCCGCGATTGACGATATGTTTGGCGGTGAGTTCGGCGGGGCGGGCGCGGAGGTTGTGATCGAAGAATTCATGACCGGCGAAGAAGCCTCCTATTTCATCCTTTCCGACGGCAAATCCCTGCTGCCCATCGGCACAGCACAGGACCATAAACGCGTCGGCGAGGGCGATACCGGGCCGAATACCGGCGGCATGGGCGCCTATTCCCCGGCGCCGGTGCTGGACGAGGCGGTCGCGGCACGGGCGATGGCGGAGATTGTCGAGCCGACCATGCGGGTGATGGCGGAGCGCGGCACACCGTTCAAGGGCGTGCTTTATGCCGGGCTGATGATCGAAAACGGCGCGCCACGGCTGGTGGAATATAACGTGCGTTTCGGCGACCCGGAATGTCAGGTATTGATGATGCGCCTCGGGGCGCAGGTGCTGGATTTGCTGCTGGCGGCGGCGGAAGAGCGGCTGGAGGAGATCACAGCCAACTGGGCCGACGACCATGCCATGACCGTGGTGATGGCGGCGAAAGGCTATCCGGGCGCCTATGAGAAGGGCAGCGAAATCAAAGGGTTGGACGCGCTGGAAGAAAACTCCATGCAGATGGTGTTCCACGCGGGCACCGAGGAACAGGACGGCAAAATCACCGCATCCGGCGGGCGGGTGCTGAACGTCACCGCCCGTGGTGCGTCGCTTCAGGAAGCGCGCGACCGGGCCTATGCGCTGGTGAATCAGGTGGACTGGCCGGAAGGGTTCTGCCGCCGCGACATTGGCTGGCGGGCGCTTTAAACTCGGCTGGCGCTCTAAAGCTGCCGCTCCGGGATATGGACCACCAACCCGTCCAGCGCGTCGGTGATCTTGATCTGGCAGGACAGGCGGGAACGGGCGAGGTCCGGCTCGAAGGCAAAGTCGAGCATGTCCTCCTCCATCTCATCCATCGGCTTGAGCTTCGCCACCCAATCCGGCGCGACATAAACGTGACAGGTGGCGCAGGCGCAAGCCCCGCCGCAATCGCTCTCAACCCCCGGCACCCCATTATCGCGCGCCCCTTCCATCAGCGTATGACCATAGGGCACGTCGATGACATGCTGGGTGCCGGTGTGTTCTATTAAGGTGACTTTGGGGATCGTGGCCTCCATTGCTGCGCGGCGCGATCCTACGCCCTAGCGAGCGGAAGCAAAAGCCGTTAAACTGCACAAAAAAGGCAACGAGCATGAATTTGAAACCCGTCCTCGCCATCGCGCTCCTCCTCGCCGGCTGCACCGAAGCGCCGCGCGCGGCGGAAGATGTGATCATCACCGATTTCGCCGAAGCCCCGCCCGGCGCGCGGCCCGGTGCCTGTTACGGGCGCGACGCCACCCCGGCAACCATTGAGCGGGTAACCGAGCGGGTGTTGGTCGAGGCGGCGAAAATCGGGCCGGAGGGTAATGTCATCCGCCCGGCAAAATACGAGACCCGCAGCACGCAGCGCATCGTCGAAGGGCGCGAAGAAGTGTATTTCGAAACCCCCTGCCCGCCGCGCTGGACGCCGGATTTCATCGCCTCGGTGCAGCGCGCGCTGGCGGCGCGGGGGTATTTCAAAGGCCCGGCGGACGGACAACTGGACAGCAAAACCCGCGCCGCGATCCGCGCTTTTCAGCTCACCAAAGGCCTGAATTCCGCCATCCTGTCGACGGAAAACGCGCGGGTGCTGGGGTTGGTGGAAGTAGACCTGCCGGATTGAAACCAAAACGCCGGGCGATGCCCGGCGCTTCCGATTTCTGCTGATCCGCCCTTACAGCCCCGGCAGATAAAGCGTCATAAGTTCGGCAATCTGGCGTGTGATCGGGTCAATCCGCATCGCCCAGGCCGCCGCCTGTTCCGGCGCCGTCCCCGCTTCGAGACCCGCAAGCCGGTCGAGATAGGTGATTTCCCCGGCATAGGCGAGAAAGAACCCTTTGGTCAGGAAAAAGCCGATGATAAACAGCATCAGGGCAAAAACCGGCATCCCCCGCGAACGGCAATGCCCGACAACCCGGACGAACTCACCCGTGTGCTGATCAAAGTAGATCGACCCGGAGCCATGCTCACGGTGATCGCGCAGCACCCGCTCCAGCCGTTCGTTGTAAGTCGCACTATTATGAGCCGTCATCGTAAACACCCTCCGTCGGTTCCCCGACAAACCCCAATCTAGCCCCGTTCTCAGCGCAGTAGCGCAACGGAAAGCCACCCACGATTAAATGTAGGCAAAATTGTCTAAATTCTGAAGGTTTTCCTTAGAAACAATCCATTTCCTCCCCGGAACCAGCCAATTTTCGTCAAATTTTAACCATGTTTGAGCGGTTAAACGGGAGGTTCGCCGGAGGGAACGCGCTTACTTTTGCAGCAAAAGCGTGGTCCAGTCGCCGATCTCATCACGGGATTTCAGGCTAAATCCAGCGGTTTGATAGGCGTCGATCACCTGTTCCGCCTGTGGATTGAGGATGCCAGAGAGAATCACATGCGCGCCGGGGGCGGCATGGGCGGCCATGTCCGGGGCAAGCGCCACCAGCGGGCCTTTCAGGATATTGGCAAGGATCAGGTCAAACGGCGCGGCGGCAGTGATGTCGGCATGGGCAAATCCCGCCGCTTCCAGCACATGCACCTCTTCCGCCAACCCGTTGGCCGCCGCGTTGGCCCGCGCCACCTCAACCGCCACTTCGTCAATATCCGAGGCGATGACCGGGTGCGGCCAGACCTTCGCCGCTGCCATGGCCAGAACCGCCGTGCCGCAGCCAACATCAATGACGTTTTTCTTCACCTCGCCCGCCGAGATCAACCCGTCCAGCGCGCGCAGACAGCCCAGCGTCGTGCCATGATGCCCGGTGCCGAAAGCCATTGCCGCCTCGATCTTCAACCCAATCGCCGCTGGCGGCAGCTTATCCGCATCGTGTTCGCCATAAACAAAGAACCGCCCCGCCTCGACCGGCGCCAGTTCGCGTTTCACATGCGCCACCCAATCGGTCTCCGGCACTTCCGAGATGGTAAAATCCTTCGCCCCATGCGCCGCCGCGAGCAATGCCAGACCAACCGCATCCGGCGCCTCGGTGAAATATCCGCCGACCTCCCAGATGCCGCTGTCATCCTCCAACTCGAACACCCCAACCCCGGTCGGCTCCGGCGTCAGGCTCTCCAGCGCCTCGCCGAGCGCTTCGGCTTCGGCCTGACCGGGGAGCGTGGTGAGGGCGGTATAGGTAATGGTCATGGGATGTCCTTTCCAGGCCGGGGTATCGGCGGCGCGCCCGCGCGTCAAGCGCCGGTTCCGATGGGACAGGAAATGCCGGTGCCACCGATGCCGCAATAGCCGTTCGGGTTTTTGGCAAGGTATTGCTGGTGATATTCCTCGGCCCAATAGAACGGCCCGGCGGGGGCGATTTCGGTGGTAATCGGCCCGTATCCCGCCACCGACAGCCGAGGCGCATAGGCTTCAGCAGAGGCGCGCGCGGCCTGAAGCTGCGCCGCATTGCTGGTGTAAATCGCCGAACGATACTGCGTGCCCCGGTCATTGCCCTGCCGCATCCCCTGCGTCGGGTCGTGGCCTTCCCAAAACAGCGTAAGCAACTCCGCATAGCGCAGCCGCGCCGGATCAAAGGTCACACGCACCACCTCCGTATGCCCGGTCCGGCCAGTGCAAACCTCTTCATAGGTCGGGTTCGGCGTATATCCCCCGGCATATCCCGCCATGGTCATCCCCACCCCCGGCACCTGCCAGAACAACCGCTCGACGCCCCAAAAACACCCCATGGCAAAAAGAGCAACCTCGTGCCCCTCCGGCACATCAAGGGTGAACGGACAGTCAAACACAAAATGCCGCGCCGCCGTGGCAATCGGCACACCCCGCCCCGGCAACGCCTCCGCTTGTGGTATCAGTTTCGCTTTTGAAATCCCAAACATACGCCTCTTATAAAAGACCTTCCGCCAGATTGCACGGCTTTGGTCCAACGGATTGACGCCCCGCGAACCCAAACGCCGCCAGAGCAGAAATCGATAAATCTGAATCAAAATTCTCTGCCTCTGCATCAGCATCCTGCTAATTTCGAACGCGAATTTTGATGTACCATGTTACAGATTAAATCGATTTCGCTCTATTTGAGTATTTAACCTAAGAAGAAAAGGCGCGGGCTTCTTCTTAGGTTAAATACTCATTCGCGCCGCAGGCGCGCCCCGCCTTTCCTCAATAAAAACTCTGTGGATCAATATCAACGGCAAGGCGGGTGTCGCCTTTAGGGGGGAACGGCGCGAGCCAGCGGGTCAGGGCGCTTTGAATCGGCGCGGTTTTTTCGGCCTTGACCAGGAGCCGCACCCGGTAGCGGTCGCGGATGCGGGCGATGGGGGCGGCAGCCGGACCGTAGACCTGTGCGCCGATGGCGTCCAGCGGAGCGGTGGCGCGGGCGAGGGCGTTGCCGAGATCGAAAGCGGCTTCGGCGCTGGTGGCGGAAATGATGATCCCCGCGAGACGGCCATAGGGGGGGACGCCCGCGCTTTGGCGCTCAGTCGCCTCCGCGCGCCAGAAGTTTTCCTCTTCACCCGACAGGATCGCGCGGATGACCGGGTGGTCCGGTTGGTAGCTTTGCAACAGCGCCAGCCCCTTGGCCCCTTCGGCCCGCCCAGCCCGGCCCGCCACTTGCCGGATCAGTTGGAAGGTGCGTTCCGCGGCGCGCAGGTCGGAGCCTTGCAGACTAAGGTCGGCGTCGATCACGCCCACCAGCGTAAGCAACGGAAAATTATGGCCTTTTGCCACCATCTGCGTGCCGATGATGATGTCCGCGCCTCCGGCCGCAATGCGCTCGATCTGCGCTTTCAGGGCGCGAGCGGAGGCAAACAGATCCGACGACAGAACCGCCACCCGTGCCTCCGGGTAGCGCTCGCGCACCTCCTCTTCGAGCCGCTCCACCCCCGACCCGACCGGCGCCAGTTTGCCCGCTTCGCCACAGGCCGGGCAAGTCTCTGGCATCGGTTTACTTTCGCCGCATTGATGACAGATCAGACGGTTAAGGAAGCGGTGTTCGACCATGCGTGCGTCGCAATGGTCGCAGCCGATTTGATGGCCACAGGCGCGGCAGAGGGTTAGCGGCGCATAGCCCCGTCGGTTAAGGAAAAGCAGCGCCTGTTCGCCGCGCGCCAGTCGGTCCGACACCGCCGCCTCCAGGGTTGGCGAAATCCAGTGCCCGGCGGGCAGCGCCTCATCGCGCATGTCGATCGCCACCATTTCCGGCAGTTGCGCCGCGCCGAAACGGCTGGTCAGGTCAAGCCGGGCATATTTGCCATTCTGCGCGTTGGCCCAGCTTTCCAGCGAGGGAGTCGCGGTCGCCAAAACCACCTGCGCGTCGGCGATTGAGGCGCGCAGCACCGCCATGTCGCGGGCGGAATACAACACCCCGTCTTCCTGTTTGTAAGACGGGTCATGTTCCTCATCGACCACGACCAGCCCAAGATCGCGGAAGGGCAAGAACAGCGCGGAACGCGCACCGACAACAAGCTGCGCGCCCCCCACGCCGACCATCTTCCAAATGCGCCGCCGTTCGGTCATGGTGACGCCGGAATGCCACTCTGCCGGGCGCGCACCGAACCGGGCCTCGACACGGGCGACAAACTCCGTGGTCAGGGCGATTTCCGGCAGCAAAACAAGGGCTTGCCGCCCCGCGCGCAGACATTCCGCCACCGCCTCCAGATAGACTTCCGTCTTGCCCGAGCCGGTAACGCCACGCAAAAGCGTCGCGCCATAGCGCCCGGAGCGCACCCCGTCGCGAAGCTGCCGCGCTGCCGACTGTTGATCGTCGGTCAGCACCTTGCCGGGCCGATCTGGATCGAGCGGGGGGAACGGCACATCTCGCGGCGCTTCCTCTTCGCGCACCGCCCCCGCCTGCACCAAGCCCTTCACCACCGAAGTCGACACCCCGGCCAGTTGCGCCAGCTCTGACAGGGTGAAGCTCAACGCGCCGTATTCTTCCAGCGCATCCATCACCCGGCGACGCGCATCGGTCATGCGCTCCGGCACCGCCCCGCCACGCCGATACACCTTGCGCATCCCCGGCCCGTCGAGCAGGCCCGGCACTCGCGTCGCCAGACGCAGCATTTTGTTCATCGGCGTCAGGGTATATTCCCCCGCCCGCGTCAGAAACTCCGCCATCTCCGCGCGCATGGGCGCCACGTCCAGCACCCGCGAAACCGCGCGCAATTTCGCCGCATCAAACCCGGCATCTCCCGCGCCCCAGACCACGCCAACCACCTTGCGCGGCCCCAAAGGCACCCCGACATAAGCGCCGCTGACGCAGCCGCCCTCCGGGGCGCGATACGTCAACACCCGATCGAGCGGTTCCGCCGTGCGCACCGCAACCCGTTGCCCCGCTTCGAAAAATGCTACCTCAGCCAAGGCCCGCCTCCTGACCAACGCATTTCCCCTTTTGGGCCGGGTCTGAATCAACTATATCACGGCAAAAGTTAATAAACAGGAAACGCACGATGAAATTTTTTGCCGATACCGCCGATGTGGACGCGATCCGCGAACTTGACGCGTTGGGCCTCGTGGACGGCGTGACGACGAACCCCTCGCTGGTGAAAAAATCCGGTCGCGATATTCTCGAAGTCACCCGCGAAATCTGTTCCTTCATCGACGGGCCGGTCTCCGCCGAAGTCACCGCCACCGACGCCGACACCATGATCGCCGAGGGCCGCAAACTGGCGAAAATCGCGCCCAACATCGCCATCAAACTGCCGCTGACGCTGGACGGGCTGAAGGCCTGCAAGGTGCTGTCGGGGGAAGGCAACATGATTAACGTGACGCTCTGTTTCTCCGCCAATCAGGCGCTTCTGGCCGCGAAAGCCGGGGCGACCTTCATCTCGCCTTTCGTGGGGCGGCTGGACGACCTGAGCCTCGACGGGATGGAGTTGATCAACGACATTCGCACCATCTATGACAATTACGGCTTTGAAACGCAAATCCTCGCGGCTTCCGTGCGCAACGTCAACCACGTTAAGGAATGCGCCCTGATCGGGGCCGATGTGATGACGGCACCGCCGAATGTGATCAAGGCGCTGGCCAACCATGTTCTGACCGATAAGGGGCTGGACGCCTTTTTGAAGGATATCAAGGATGCCGGCCTGAAGATTCTCTGATCTTCAATTTTTCCGAAAAGCGCGCCGGTAAACTCGCGGCGCGCTTTTCATTTTTCAACCTTTAAGCGTAGAAACCGGCGAAAACCGGCAAAAAAGTTGCAGATTTTCAGCCAACGCCTGTTATACTGCGCCGCAACAATCCGGCAAAGACCGGAGCAACCAGACGAGGCAGAGATGACATCGAGCGCGCCCATCACCGAGGATCTGCGGGAGCAGTTAATTGAGCAACCGGAAGTGATTCTGAACGATCACGAGCTGATGCGCGCACTGGTCGCAGCCAATGAACGAGCGCTCGGGGCCAATGTTGTTGATATGCGCGGGATCGCGATGGAGCGACTGGAAGCGCGGCTGGACCGGCTGGAGGAGACCCATCGGTCGGTGATCGCGGCGGCGTATGAAAATCTGGCAGGGATGAACCTGATTCACCGCGCTGTGTTGCGGATGCTCGATCCGCGCGATTTTTCTCTGTTCATGCAGGATCTGGACGGCGAAGTGGCGGAGATTTTACGGGTCGATTGTGTGCGGCTGGTGTTGGAAACCGCGCTGTCGGAAGAGGAAGAAGCGGTACGCAAACTGGGCGCGGTGCTGGTCACTGTGGAGCCCGGTTTCATCGACACCTATCTCGGGCAATCTGCCCCCGAGGCCCGGCCCGTCACACTGCGGCAAGTGCAGGAACAGGACAGCGCCATTTTTGGCGATAGCGGCTATTGGATTCGGTCTGAGGCCACCATCCGGCTCGATCTGGGTGAAGGACGGCTGCCGGGGCTGTTGATCATGGGGGCGGAAGATCCGCATCAGTTCAAGCCCGGCCAGGGCACCGACCTGCTGGCCTTTTTCGGCGGCGTTTTTGAACGCTCGATGCGCCGTTGGCTTTCGTGATCCAAACACCCCAGAGGCGTGGGTAACGCGTGTCAGGTCCGCTCGCCATATCTCCCGGAATGCGCGATTTGGCCCAAGAGTGGCTGGCCCATCTGGCAGGGTTGAACAATGCCAGCCCCAACACGATTGAAGCCTATCGCGCCGATCTGTTTCGGTTTCTCACCTTCCTCACGGCCTATCACGGGCAGGCCTCCGGCACTGCCCTCCTGTCCCGCCTGCAACCCCGCGACATGCGCGCCTGGATGGCCGAAGAACGTCGGCAAGGACACTCCGCCCGCTCGCTGGCCCGCGCGTTGTCAGCCGTAAAGTCCTTCCTCCGCTGGCATTCGGACCGCGAGGGATTCGACGCCTCCGCCGCCCTATCCATCCGGGCGCCCAAATTCTCCGCCAAATTGCCGCGTCCGGTGTCCGAAACCGCGGCGCGCAATATGCTCGACATCGCAGCCGATGCCCCTGAAACGTGGATCGGCGCCCGCGATACCGCCGTTCTGACGCTCTTATATGGCTGCGGTTTGCGCATTTCCGAAGCACTTGCCCTGACCCGCGCCAACGCCCCCCTGCCGGACGCATTGCGCATCCGCGGCAAGGGCGGCAAAGAACGGCTGGTGCCGGTCCTACCCGTCGCACAGAACGCTGTCGACATCTACTTGCGCCTCTGCCCGCACGCCGCATCACCGACCGACGCCCTGTTTCTCGGCCAACGCGGCGGCCCGCTTTCCCCACGTATCGTGCAAAAAACCGTCGCCAATCTGCGCACCGCGCTCGGCCTGCCCGCCTCCGCCACGCCACACGCCTTGCGCCACTCCTTCGCCACGCACCTCTTAGCAAAGGGCGGCGACCTGCGCACCATTCAGGAACTTTTGGGCCACGCCTCCTTATCTACAACTCAAGCCTATACTGCCATTGACACCTCGCATCTGTTAGAAGTCTACCGAACATCACACCCCCGAACCTGATAAAAAACAAAAGCAATTTCAATACCTTAAATAGTTATAATTTTAGGTATCGACTAACGGTTTGTTTACTTTTCTGTGCAAGAATCACCTTATCGACGCTTGACCAGAAAGGACGGGCCATGAACGCCATATCGCCTTTGCTTAACTTCGCCGCCAATAGCGGAGGGATCGGAATTGCCGCAAAAGCGGCCACAATTGCCGGACAAATGCTGCCGGACGCCGATCGTTTATCCAACGCCGCCAAGGCCGGGCTAAATGCCGGGTTTTCCGCTGCGCTGGAGCATTTGGAAAACCAGAGCCATGCACCCGCCGTAAACAACCTCGCCAACCCGCCGGAAAACGCCGCCGGGGATGCGTTGGGAAAAGGAATACTTGCGGGAATATCCGCATTGAGAAACGATGCAGAACGCATCGACGCGGGGCATGGGCAAAGCAATAACCTGCCATGCGGCTGCCAGTCCGCAGCACAGTTGCAAATCGAAGCCCATCCGGCGCCTTTGTCACCACCGCCGCCCCATACCGCGAGCAGCCAGCGCGCGGCTGACCTCCTGCAACAAACCTATGCGCAGTTAGGCACCCGCCCCCACTAAGACGCAAACACATGACACGTAACCCGCAAATGAATGCAACAACGCTACCGCCAGCCGAGTTTGACGCTCCGAAATGTCATAATATGCCCTTTCGGATTGCGATTTCACAGGATTTGCGCCATGAAGCGCGCATGTCTAATAAACACCCAGCAATCCTCGTCCATTGGTTCACCGCGCTCGGCGCAATTTGTGCCATGATGGCCATGCTCGCCGCCGCCAACGCCAATTGGAGTACCATGTTCCTCTGGCTGGTCGCCGCCTTCATTGTCGACGGACTCGACGGCCCGATGGCGCGCAAGCTTGATGTAAAACAAAACGCCCCTGAAATCGACGGCGCGTTGATGGACCTGATCATCGACTATTTGACTTACGTCTTCATCCCCGCCTATGCACTGTTCAAATCAGGACTGCTGCCGGGCTGGTCCGGGTGGCTCGCCATTCTGGCCATCGTCTTTACATCGGTCGTCTATTATTCCGATACCCGCATGAAAACAAAGGATAATTCCTTCTCGGGGTTTCCGGGCTGCTGGAATATGGTGATCATTGTCCTGTTCGCCACGACCCCGCCGCCGTGGTTCTCGCTCACCATCCTGCTGGGCCTCGCCATCGCCATGTTCCTGCCGCTCAAGTTCATCCATCCGGCCCGCACCGAGCGCTGGCGCGCGGTGTCCATGCCCATCGCAATGGCTTGGACGTTTTTCGCTGGCTGGGCCGCCTGGGTCGACTTTGACCCGACCAGCTGGGCGCATTGGGGGCTGGTTCTGACCTCGGCTTACCTGCTTTTCGCCGGGATTTTGCAACAGGTCGTCCCGCAAAAAGTCGCCTGAATCAGCTTCTATAGAGAATAAAAAAGCGGGGCATCAAGCCCCGCTTTTGTTTGCATCTTACGCGATGGTTTCGGCGCAGCGTTGGCAGAGATCCGGCGCCGCATGGGTGCCGACATCGGGCAGGATTTTCCAACAACGCCCGCATTTCTCCCCTTCCGCTTTGGCGAAATACACCGCGATGCCTTCGATTTCCGGTAGGCGGAACGCCTCTTCCGGGGCGGTGTCGCCGGACACGGCGACCTGCGAGGTGATGCAGATATCGGCGAAATCCACCTGTTCCAGCACCGCGCGCAGCCCGGCATCCTGCACATAGACCACCGGCGCGGCCTCCAGCGACGCACCGATCACCTTGTCACGCCGCTGCACTTCCAGCGCGGCGGTCACAACGCGCCGAGCATTGCGGATGCCAGCCCATTTTGCCGCCAACGCCGCATCGCGCCACGCCGCCGGGGTTTCCGGGAAGTCCTGCAAATGCACCGAGCTTTCCGGCCCGTCGAACCGCTCCAGCCAGACCTCTTCCATGGTAAACACCAGAATCGGCGCCAACCACGTCGTCAGGCGGCGATGCAACAGGTCCAGCACCGTGCGCGCAGCGCGGCGGTTCAGGCTGTCGGCGCGGTCGCAATAAAGCGCGTCTTTGCGAATATCGAAATAAAAGGCCGACAATTCCAGCGTGGCGAAATGGAACACCGACTGGAAAACCTTTTGGAAATCAAAGGCTTGATAGCCCGCGCGCACCTCTTCATCCAGTTCGGACAAGCGATGCAGCACCCAGCGTTCCAGTTCCGGCATCTGCGCCGGATCGACCGCATCCGCCGCATCATACCCCGCCAGATTGCCCAGAATGAAGCGCATGGTATTGCGCAGGCGACGGTAGCTATCGGCCACGCCTTTCAGGATTTCCGGCCCGATCCGCTGATCGTTGACGAAATCGGACTGCGCCACCCAGAGGCGCAGGATGTCGGCGCCATATTGCTTCACCACGCTTTCCGGCCCGATCGTATTGCCCAGCGACTTGGACATTTTCATGCCCTTTTCGTCGAGGGTCATGCCGTGGGTGATCACATTCTTATAAGGCGCGCGGCCCTTGGTACCGCAGGCTTGCAGCATCGAGGAATGGAACCAGCCGCGGTGCTGGTCGGTGCCTTCGAGATAGACATCGGCGATGCCATCAGGCGCGCCGTCTTCGCGGTCGCGCAGCACGAACGCATGGGTCGAGCCGCTGTCGAACCAGACGTCCAGCACGTCAAACACCTGTTCATAGGCCTCCGGGTCAACAATGCCGTCAAGGAAGCGCTCTTTTGCCCCCGGCTCGAACCAGACATCCGCCCCGTCCGCCTCAAAAGCGGCGGTGATGCGGGCGTTAACTTCTTCATTACGCAACAGGAAGTCCGCGTCGGTCGGCAGCGCGCCTTTCTTGGTGAAACAGGTCAGCGGCACGCCCCAGGCCCGTTGGCGCGATAGAACCCAATCGGGCCGGGTTTCGATCATCGAATAAAGCCGGTTGCGGCCCGATTGCGGCACCCAGTTCACCAATTGGTCGATGGAGTTAAGCGCACGTTCGCGGATGGTTTTGCCCATCTCATCCTGCCCGTCGCCCAGCTCCAGATCGACGCTGGCGAACCATTGCGGCGTGTTGCGATAGATGATCGGGGCTTTGGAGCGCCAGGAATGGGGGTAGCTGTGCTTGATCTTGCCGCGCGCCAGCAGCCCGCCAACTTCGGCCAGTTTGGAGATCACGGCGGCGTTGGCATCGCCCTCCCAATCACCCTTCTTGGGCTTTTCACGCAGGATGCGCTTGCCGCCAAAGAACGGCAGATCGGCCCGGAACGACCCATCATCCATCACGTTATAGGTGATCACCTGCTGCAACATGCCCAAGTTACGGTAAAGCTCATATTCCTCCATCCCGTGCGAAGGCGCACAGTGAACAAAGCCGGTGCCTTCACCATCGGTGACAAAATCGGCGGCGCGGAAATCACGCGGCGCGTCCCATTCGCCATTTGCACCCTCAACCCCGGCCAGCGGGTGCAGCAGTGACAAGCCGGCCAGTTCTTCGGCAGATACATCGCGCTTGCGGGTCCACATATCATCGCTCAACCGGGCGCTAGCGAAGGTTTCGGCGGCGCGCGTATCAGCCAGAAGATAGCGCTCGCCTTTAGTGGCCCAGCATTCTTCAGGCGTGTCGATCACTTCATAAAGACCGTAAGAAATATCTTCTCCGAAAACCACTGCCTTGTTCGAAGGCATGGTCCAGGGCGTGGTGGTCCAAATCACCACCTTGGCCCCATTCAGAGCGCCTTCGGTGACGACCTTGAACTTGACCCAGACGGTGAAGCTCTCCTTGTCTTTATACTCCACCTCCGCTTCCGCCAGCGCGGTTTTTTCCACCGGCGACCACATGACCGGCTTCGAGCCCTGATAGAGCGCGCCGTTCATCAGGAATTTCATGAATTCCTCGGCGATGACGCGTTCGGCGTGATAATTCATCGTCAGGTAAGGATCGTCCCATTTGCCGGTGACGCCGAGGCGTTTGAATTCCTCGCGCTGGATGTCGACCCAGCCTTGCGCAAAATCGCGGCATTCGCGGCGGAACTCCACCACGTCGACCTCGTCTTTGTCCTTGCCCTTGGCGCGGTATTGCTCCTCGATTTTCCATTCGATCGGCAGGCCGTGGCAATCCCAGCCCGGCACGTAGCGAGAATCGAAGCCGAGCATCTGGTGCGAGCGGACGATCATATCCTTCAGGGTTTTGTTCAGCGCGTGGCCGATATGCAGGTGGCCGTTGGCATAGGGGGGGCCGTCATGCAGGATGAAGGGTTTGCGCCCGGCAGAGGTTTCGCGCAGCTTGTCGTAAACCCCGATCTCGGCCCAACGGGCCAGCCAGCCCGGCTCGCGTTTGGGCAGGCCCGCGCGCATGGGGAAATCGGTTTCGGGCAGATTGAGGGTATCTTTGTAGTCAGGGGTATCGGCACACATGGTCCGGTCTTTCGCGTTACACATAGGTAAGGGGTTCGGCGGCGCGAAGGTCAGCGCCTTTTCCCGGCGGCTCGCTCAGAGCGCCGGGCAGGTAATTCGTGTATGGGCTATCCACAGCATGGGAGCCTTATAGGCGAGGTGATCTTGGGCGGCAATGCCGGGATTTGAGTATTTGGACTAAGAAGAAGGGGGCGGTTTGGCGTTGGGGGCTTCTTCCGGGTCTTTTGGCGAGTCTTTTGGCGGGTCTGCGGGCGGCTCTTCGGGCGGGCCGAAGCGGTTTTGCGCCCAGCGGTCGAAGGCGGCGAGGCCGGCAAGCGAGAGGCCCAGGGCCAGCAGCGAGAAGATGCGGAACAGGCCGCCCAGGCCGGAAATGTCGATGAAGAACACTTTGGCCACGGCGGCGAGGATCACCGCCAGCCCGGCGCGGCGCAGGAATTGCGAGCGGCGGGTGAAGGAGCGGAAGATCAGGCCGACGCCGACGAGGATCAGCACGATGGTGTAGCTGTAGAGTTCCGGGGCGGTGTAGGTTGATGACGCGATTGCGGCGCCGCGCCAGAAATGGCGGATGGCGAGGAAGAGCCAGAGGGCGCCGAGGGCGGCGGCCCCGGTGCCGATAGAGATGCGCAATCCGCGTTTGAGGAAGGTGAAGCGTTGGGCGACTAGCCCCATGATGACGGCGGGAAGCAGGTATCCCGGCAGCATGGAGTTGAGGAAGGGCGGGCCAACCACGCCGTAACCGAATATCCGACCACCGAGCGGGTTCAGAACGGTAACGTTGACCGCGAGTAGCAGGAGGGCGATGGCGCCGTAGACCGTGGCGAGAATGATGCGCACGGGGTTGGCGCGGCTCGGCGCCTTAGTGCGCCAGAGCTGGTTGGCGGCGGAGATCAGCCAGACGGAAGCCATCAGCCCGACATAGCCGTGCCCGTCAAACGAGTCTTGCCCCAGCGCGCGGGCTACTTGCAGGATCAGGGCGGTGGCGAAAAGGGCCGCAAAGCTCCAGGCGGCACTTTCCGCGACCAGTTTGGTGCGCGGGCGATCCAGCGGTTTGAGCAGCCAGATGCAGGCAGCCATGGCGGCGGTGGCCCCGCCATAGGAGAGCAGCGTTTCCAGCATAGTGCCGTCGATGGCGACGCCAAGGCCGGGGTCGATGACGAGCCGGTAGGTCAGGGCGGCGGCGCCTGCCTGCACCGCCAGCCCGAGCGCGGGCATGGCAAAGCGGCGGTCGAGGGCAGCGGCGCCGACGGTCATCACGGCGAAGGCCAGCGTCAGGGCGCTATGCGACAGCAGGATCGACAGCGAGAAGGTGATCAGGCCGATCGCGGCAAGGGCAAAATAGCCCGCACGCAGGCCCGCGTCACCATCGCGGCGGGCAAAGGCCACTGTCAGCGCGGTGGTCAGTGCCGCGCCGACCATCGCCATGATGGCCCAGCGGTAGGTGCCGATAAACGCGGCGGGCGTCCAGAAAATCTCCAGCGCCGCGACGATGGCGGGCACCATCAGCGCCGCGCCGAAGGCCCAATAAACCGGCCAGCGCCCGCCCCACCACGACCGCGCCGCCGCAATCAGCGTTGCAGCAATGGCGAAGCCGAAGAAAACCTGCGGCGTGACAGGGGCAGGAACACCCTCGGCCCGCTCAAGCAACGCCCGGTAATCGTCAAAAACCTCCAGACCATTCAGCACCGCGATAACCGGGGCGGCGACAAGGGCCAGCGCGGGCAGAACGGCGAGGTCTTCCAGCGCCTCAGCCCGCCAGGCCCAGAGCGCCAGCATCGCCAGCGCCGCGGTCAGCCCCGCATAGCCGATCCAGAATTCCGACTCGCCGCCGACACCAACCCCGAGCATAAAGAAAAGCGCAAAGGGCAACAGCCCCGCCACCAGCCGGGTCGGAAATTCCGGCCATCCCAGCGGTCGCCCGAGCGCCACCGCTTCCAGCACCGTCGAACCGCCGTGATTGGGCCACAGGCTGCGCATCGGGATGGTTAAAGTCATCGCCAGAAGGGCCAGCATGTAGAGGACAAGGGCGGGCAGGTCGGGGATCGCGGCGGCGCTCAACACGCCTGCGGGCACCGCCAGTGCCAGCGTCAGCACCGAGACCCAGGCCCAGCGGCGCACGGTGTCGATGCCCAACCCGACCAGCGCGATGGTGGCGAAATAGATCAGCAGAAGGATGTTGGCGCCGGAGCCGGTGGAAACGACGAAGGGCGCACCGAATGCGCCGATGACGCCAATGGCGGCCAGAAGCGGCCCGGTGAACCAGCCCAGAACCAGCGCCACCGCCGCCACCAGAACCAGCCCGGCAAAGGCCATGAACTGCGGGATCAAGGCGTAAAGGTGGAAAGCGGAAAGGATGGCGCCGAACAGCGTCACCACGCCTGCACCAGAGAAAATCGAAGGAATATAGGCACTTACCGCCTCTTCGCCATCCCCGAAACGGCGGCGCACATATTCGCCCGCCACGATCAGCGCCGCCCCGAAGGCCAGCGCCAACCCGACGCGCATCACCGGCGGCAACAGCCCGCGTTCGATGCCATATTGCGCCAGAAACAGCCCGGCGAGGGCGAGCGAAAGGCCGGAAATGACGTAGATCCAGTTGCGCGTGGCCCAGCCCCTAAGCCGGTCGAAATTCGAAGCTTTCAGCACCACGGCTTTCGGCGGGGCATCGGCGGCAACCGGCGCGGGTTCAACCGGCTGCGCCTGTTCCGGCTCGGGGGATTCGACCTCGGGCGCCGCGACTTCAGGGGCTTCGGGAACAGACGCCTCCGCGACCGGCGCGCCTTCAGCCGCCTTTTCCGCCCCGCTCGCCAGCAGGAATTTCACCTGAGCTTCCAACTGGTTCACCCGGCGGCCCAGCCCGGACACTTTGACCAACGCGACGATCAGAAGGATGGGCATCACCAGAACTGCCAGCCCAGCCAACCCAAATACCATTTCCAGTGCGTCCATACCGGCCTCCCGTTTGCCCCGACCCTAAGCCGAAGCTCCCTTTACGTCCAGTCACTTACGCATCGAAAACCCCGGTCAGCGCACGTTTGATCAGGCCAGAAACCCGTGGGCGCGGGGCGCGGATGAAGGGGAGCGGGCGGCAGACCTCAATGGCCGCAACGCCGACCCGCGCGGTCAGAGCGCCGTTCACCACGCCTTCGCCAAAGCGGCGCGACAGTTTCGACAACATGCCCCCGCCCGCCAGCGAGCCGATCAGATCGTCGCCCACCGCCACCGCCCCGGTCGCCACCAGATGCGCCATCACCGCCCGCGTCAGCCGCCAAGTGCCGGCCACCCCCGCGCGCCCGCCGTAAATCTCGGCAATGCGGCGGATCATGCGCAAATTGGCGGTCAGCGCCGTGACCACATCCATCAACGCCAGCGGCACCAGCGCCGTCACCGTCGCCACCTGCCGCGCCGCTGCCTCGATTTCCCGGCGCGCCGCCGCATCAAGCGGTGCCATCAACTCGCTTTCCGCCAGTTGCAATAACGCATCCGCATCGAGCAGGTCCGCCTCGCGTTCCGACAGGTTGCGCAGCCCCCATTTCAACGCGTCCACATGGCCATAAAGCCGCTTCAACGATCGGTTCACCGCCAGCGCTGCCTCCCGCTCGCCGCCCGAAAGCGCCTCCCCCGCCGCGTGCTGCACCCGGTCCACCCGCCGCAACCGGGCAAATCCGGCCAGTTCACGCGCCGCGAGGATCAAAAGCGTGATCAGGATCGCCGCCAACAACCCCGCCGCAACCATGCCGAGAACCGGGTTGGCCGCGAGCAAGCCAGTGACGTAATTCCACGCCGCCAGCGAGGCCCAGAAGGTCAGAAACGACAGCGAAAGCCCCAAAAACCAGCGCCCCAGCCGCGAGCTGCGCCGCCCGGCCAGCGCAAAAGCCGCCTGCATGGCGCGCGGCTGCGGCGCGCTCTCAACCTCCGGCACCGGCGGAGCGGCGGCGGGGCTTTCCGGCGCCTCGTCCACCTCGATCAAAACCGGTGCGTTCCTGCGCTCGCTCATGCCACAGCCTCCGTTTGCGCCCGCCATTGCAGCCGAATATCAGGCAATTTCTCATCATTTCCCGCCCCATCGGTGCGGCCAACCTCGTGAAATCCGTGTCGGACATAAAAGCGCCGCGCGGCAAAATTTTGCTGAAAAACCCATAGGTTAAGCGGGTCTTGCGCCACCTGCGCCTCGCAAAGAAGGCGCGCACCAACACCGCGCCCACGGGCCGGACGGGCAACGTAAAGCGCCTGAATTTCCGCCCCGTCGCGCGCAATGAACCCGGCAAATTCGCCGCCCGCTTCCGCCACGCGCACCCAGCCGCGCCCGATCAGATCACGGGCAAACTCCAGCTCCGACCCCGCCGGATGCACCCGTGGCAGCCAGTCGGTTTCCGCCACCCAACCGGCCAGAACCCGCGCCACCTCCGGCGCGTCTTCCGCCCGCGCCGCACGGATCCGCACCGCGCTCATAACTGATCCCCAAAGAGAAATTCCGCCGCCCGGTCGAGCCGGATATGGGGCGGGCCATCGCCTGCCGCATTGGGCGCACCAGAGGGCGCAAAGCGCATGACGTCAAATTCCCCGTCGAGCCACGCCTCCGCCCCGTCCTGCGCCGGGGCCAGCAGCGCCATCGGATCGTCCGGCAATTCGCCCGGATACATGGCCGCCGTTTTGCCATTGAGCAAGGTGCCGCGCACGCAATCCAGCTCGCGCCCGTCATGCTCAACCCGCGCTTCCGTCGTGGCGCGCAGGGCGGCGATGGAGAGGGCGGAAACCTCAGCGCCCGCAAACTCCGCCCGGCCGATCGCCTCGCGCATCATGGCTTGCGAAAGCCCGGTCAGGGCGGGGTGCTGGCGGTGGTGCAAATGGTCGGCCTTGGTGGCGGCAAAGAGGATTTTCTCGACCCGGCGCCCAAGGAAAAGCTGGGTCAGAAAGGCGTTTTGACCGGGGCGGAAAGCGGCGAGAATATCGGCCATGGCGCGGCGCAAATCGTCCAGCGCCTGCGGCCCGGAATGCACCGCCCCCAGCACGTCCATCAACACGACCTGCCGGTCGATCCGGGAGAAATGATCGCGGAAAAAAGGCTTTACGATCCGGGACTTATAGGCATCGAAACGCCGTTCCATCTCGCGATACAACGCCCCGCGCGCAGGGCGCTTGCCCGGCATGGGCAGCGGCGCAAAGGTCAGCGCGGGCGAGCCCTCCATCTCACCGGGCAGCAGGAACCGCCCCGGCGTGCAATCGGAAAACCCTGCCTCGCGCGCAGCAACGAGATAGGCGGTGAAAGCGCGGGCCAACTCCTTTGCCGCCCCCTCGCTGAACTTCGCATCCGCCTCCGCCCGATCCGCCAGCGCGAGAAACTCCCCCGCCATCGGACGCGGCGCGATGCGAGTCAGGGTTTGCGCCGACCATTCGGCGTAACTCTTGTCCAATAGCGCGAGGTCCAAAAGCCACTCGCCGGGATAATCCACGATGTCGAGATGCACGGTTCGCGGCGAGCGCAGCCCCGCCAGCATCCCCGCCGGAGCCACGCGAAACGACAGACGCAATTCGCTGACCGCCCGCGTGCTTTCCGGCCAGCGCGGATCGGGGCCGGACAGGGCGGCGAGGTAGGTCTCATAGTCGAAACGCGGCACGGTGTCGTCGGGCTGGGGCTGCAAATAGGCCGACAGAATGCGCCCCTCCGCCTGCGCCGACAGCCCGTTCATCCGCCCCCGCTCCAGCAAATTCGCCACCAGCGAGGTGATGAAAACCGTCTTGCCCGCGCGCGAAAGCCCGGTCACTCCGAGCCGCACCACCGGCTCGAACAACGCCTCGCTGATCCCGTCGCCGAGCGCTTCAAAACTGCGGCCAATGCCGTCCGCGATATCGCCAAGCCCCATCTGCTCTCCCCTTTTGCCACAACATAGGGGCGCGGGGGCGGGAGTGCTAGGCCCCTTGCGCGTCCGCCGCGAAGGCGCTACCTCCGGCCCATGCCCAGATTTGCCCTCAAGATCGAGTATCACGGCGCGCCCTTTGCCGGGTGGCAGCGCCAAAAAGACCAGCCTTCGGTGCAGGGCGCCATCGAGGCGGCGTTGGGCAGGCTCGAACCGGGCGCGCATACCATTGCCGCCGCCGGGCGCACCGATGCGGGGGTGCATGCGCTGGCGCAGGTGGCGCATTGCGATCTGGCGAAGGATTGGGAGCCGTTCCGGCTCTCGGAGGCGCTGAATTACCACCTCAAACCCGCGCCAGTGGCCATCGTTGACTGCGCGGCGGTGCCCGACAGCTTCCACGCCCGCTTTTCCGCCACCGAGCGGCGCTATCTCTTCCGCCTGATCTCACGGCGCGCGCCGCTGGTGCATGAAGCGGGGCTGGCTTGGCAGGTGCGGCACCCGCTCGACGGCGAGGCCATGCGCGAGGCGGCTAAGCGATTGATCGGAAAGCATGATTTCACCACCTTCCGCTCAACCATGTGTCAGGCGGACAGCCCGGTCAAAACGCTGGACGCGCTGGAGGTTGAGGAAATCCCCCTCGCGCATGGCCGCGAATTTCGCTTCCACGTCCGCGCCCGCAGCTTCCTGCACAATCAGGTGCGCAGCTTTGTCGGCACGCTGGAACGGGTCGGCGCCGGGGCATGGAGCGCCGACGACGTGAGCGCCGCGCTGGAGGCCAGAGACCGCGCGGCCTGCGGCCCGGTCTGCCCGCCGGAAGGGCTTTACCTCGCCGGCGTAACCTATCCCGACGCCCCCTTCCCTCCCCCGGCCCAACCTGACATACTCGCGCAAACGAATAATTGAGCAGCACCATGTCCGACGATCTCCTGACGCAACCCGCCGAAAACGACACCTATGACGCCTCTTCGATTGAGGTTCTGGAGGGACTGGAACCCGTGCGCCAGCGCCCCGGCATGTATATTGGCGGCACCGACGAACGCGCGCTGCACCATATGGTCGCGGAAATTCTCGACAATTCGATGGACGAAGCCGTCGCCGGACATGCCAACCGCATCGAGATTGAACTGAAGGCCGATTATTCTGTCACCATCCGCGACAATGGCCGCGGCATCCCGATCGACCCACACCCGAAATTCCCCGACAAATCGGCGCTGGAAGTGATCCTTTGCACCCTGCATGCGGGCGGTAAATTCTCCGGCAAGGCGTATCAGACTTCCGGCGGTCTGCACGGGGTTGGCTCCTCGGTGGTCAACGCACTCTCCGACAGCATGGTGGTGCAGGTCGCCAAGAACCGCGAATTGTTCGAACAGCGGTTTTCGCGCGGTAAGCCCTTGGGCGGGGTGGAAAAAATCGGCGCGGCCCCCAACCGGCGCGGCACCGAAGTGACCTTCCATGCCGACGAGGAAATCTTCGGCAAACACCGTTTCAAACCCAAGCGCCTCTTCACCCTCGCCCGCTCCAAAGCCTACCTGTTCTCCGGCGTGGAAATCCGCTGGAAATCCGAGATCGACGACGGCGAAACCCCGACGGAAGCCACCTTCCATTTCCCCGGTGGCCTCTCGGATTACCTCAAGGAACGGCTCGGCGGCGCGACCACCTATTCCGAGACCGGCTTTTCCGGCAAGGTCGAGTTTCGCGAGAAATTCGGCGAGCCGGGATATGTCGAATGGGCGATCAACTGGACCCCTTCGCGCGACGGTTTTTTGCAAAGCTATTGTAACACCGTGCCGACCCCCGAGGGCGGCACCCATGTCACCGGCTTCTGGGCCGCGATCCTGAAGGGGATCAAGGCTTACGGCGAGTTGGTGGGCAACAAGAAGGCGACGCAGATCAATCGTGACGACCTGATCACCGGCGGGTCGGCGCTGGTCTCGACCTTCATCGCGGACCCGGCTTTCGTCGGCCAGACCAAGGACCGTTTATCGACCGAATCCGCTGCGCGCATGGTGGAAGGCGCGGTGCGCGACCATTTCGACAACTGGCTGGCCGCCGACACCAAATCCGCCGGCGCCATTCTCGACTTTCTGGTGCTGCGCTCCGAAGAGCGGCTGCGCCGCAAACAGGAAAAGGAAACCGCGCGCAAAACCGCGACCAAAAAGCTGCGCCTGCCGGGCAAGCTGGTCGATTGTTCCGCCACCAACCGCGAGGGCACGGAGCTGTTCATCGTCGAAGGCGACAGCGCGGGCGGCTCGGCTAAAATGGCGCGCAATCGCAAGACGCAGGCACTGTTGCCCCTGCGCGGCAAGATCCTCAACGTGCTGGGCGCCGCCTCCTCCAAACTCGGCTCCAACGCGGAAATTAACGATCTTTCTCAAGCCCTTGGCGTGGGGCTGGGCACGCGCTTCAACGTCGATGACCTGCGCTATGACAAGGTCATCATCATGACCGATGCGGATGTGGACGGCGCCCATATTGCCGCCCTGCTGATGACGTTTTTCTTCACCCAGATGCGCCCGATGATCGACCACGGCCATCTTTATCTCGCCTGCCCGCCGCTCTACCGCCTGACCCAAGGCGCGCGCCGCCTCTATGTCGCCGACGATGCGGAAAAAGACGCCGCGCTGGATAAAGGCTTGGGCGGAAAGGGAAAAATCGACGTGCAGCGCTTCAAGGGTCTGGGCGAGATGGATGCGAAAGACCTGAAAGAAACCACGATGGACCCCGCAACCCGCAAACTGATCCGCGTCACCATCGACGAGGACGAGCCGGGCGAAACCGGCGATCTGGTGGAGCGGCTGATGGGCAAAAAACCCGAAATGCGCTTTCAGTATATTCAGGAAAACGCGCGGTTCGTGGAGGAGCTGGACGTTTAAGCCGAAATCGCCAAATCCGAGTCAATTTGGCTCCAGATAATACGCTCATAACTTCCTGTCCGGATTCCCCCGAACAAAAGGGCAGCGGCTGAAGGACACATGACAGCGCGTTTCTTGAAACGCGCGGCGATGCGGCGGAAGCATTTGAATTTATTGAAGTATCTCTCCGCGCGGTTTGACTGGTGATAAATCGCACGATCTACAGAGCATTGCATCTTGCGGTCACGTTGGACCGGAATATGAGCCTGCACCCCACGCGATCTGATACGCTTGGCCAGAGCCACCGCATCATATCCGCGATCCGCTACGACATGGACGGTGCGCGTGGGGCTTTCGATCAGCGCAGGTGGGATCGGTGGCGTGACCAGAATGTCGCGTTCAATACCCGTCCATCGCCGTCCCGGGCAACTCCGTGTGGTTTGTTCGGCAATAGCAAAGCAGCCTGAGAATCCCGGTTATTGGTACAGGCCCTGATCACATGCAGCACATCTAACGCACATCCCGAAAACACCGGAATCCCAGATGGTAATTCGAATGACTGCCCCGCGAAAGAATGCGGGTTCCGTGCCAAAACGGCGCCCGCCACCGCGCCCATTCCGGATGCGCCCGGATAGTATCCCAAATGAACCAACTGCCTTTCATTTCCGTCACGCCCAGCTTGGTTGATCCCGTCGACGCCATCTGATCCGCCGCCAGTGGCAGGTTCATATGCTCCGCAGCGTTGCCCTCAAGATCGTAAACCCCAAGCGCCGATTTGCACCCCGGAAACGCCCCCGCCGGATAGGTGTTGCTACCGCAACCGGACCACGACCCTCCATTACAAGAGGCGGTTTTGAACGACCCCTGCGCACAAATCCCCCGCCGCCAACGCGGTCCATAGGTCCAGTTCTTTTCCGCCCCCCATTTCGCATTGTGCCACGCCCGCATTGCCCCATGCGAGCCAAGGTCGAACCGATAATCCGGCGCCAGCAACGCCCCCGCCGCCGCGCCCTCCCATTCATGCGCGTCGCCAATACGCTTACCTTCTGCCGCACACAACGCCACCGCTTCATTCGCCCGAACCCACGTCACCGGATAAACCGTTGGAATATTTGGATATTCAAACATATCGACGCAAACCCGCGCATCTTCCGGCCTCTGCGTCGCCGGGTCATAAAGCGGCGCCATATACTTGCGCCCACAAATCCGCTCAAACCGGGAATTACGATAGTATTGCAACGGATCGCCCGGCACCCGCGCCGCCGCTTCCTCTGGCGTCATCGGGTGCCGGGTCACGGCTGGATTTCCCTGCCCTATCCGCCCCGAAGCAGAAAAAATCTTGCGAATACGCGCCATTTGCGCCGCAGTAACCCCGCGGATTTGCTGCATCTGCCGAAACATTACCTCGTTATTCTCGGCCAAACTCTGCGAAACCGCTGGAGCTGCCGCCAAAACCCCGATTGCCAGAAAAACTGCCCGCACACCCCGCATGTTCATTCCTTTCTGAGTAAATAAAAGAAGTCTCGATTATCCGAAAATCCAACGAAACGCGGCACCCGCCCATCGCCGACCCACGGATCCGATCCCTCCATATAATTACTCAAATGATTTGCCGTTAACCGGCCAGTTTCCTCATCATGACGGAACAGCGCCATGTAGGTCAATTCCGGGGAGTTCATGTCAAGCAACATGCCATAATCACACGCATAGGCCTGAAAAACCCGCGCCATCGCCGAAGGCGTCACAGAAGAAAAGTAACCATAAATCAAAAACTTACGACCAGAAACCTCGCGAATACACGCCCCTGACCGCAAGGTGCGAAGCTGTGCCTCCGCAGAGCCGGACCAATTTCCCGGCCCCCAACTGGATACCAGTTTTCCCGGCACGACCGCCCCCGTTTCCGGGTCGCGCTCCACCAACGGAACCCCATTTTGCCGCGCATAAGCAAGATTCGGAATTTCGTTAACTCTTTCTTCACTCCATGAGCCCATACTGACCTCACCGTCCAGACTCACCGTCAGAGTTGCCAGCGACGGCCGCAATCTGGAGAACGTCACGCCATTGGACAGAAAGCCATAATGATGCCCGCGCTCGATGCCCGCCATCGGCCCAAACCGCCACGCCCCGTGGTCGCGTTTGAACCCGCCCGCGAACGCTGCCACCGCACGGTGGGTCAGGGCTGGGCTCAACATGCCGTTCAAAACCAGCGGCGCAGGCCGATTGAACCCGTCCGGCCCCGGCAAGTTCCACTCGCCGGACCGCCGCGGTGGCCGCGAGGACCAACCCAAACCGGGATGATCCGTCCCCAATTCATAGCCAATGTCGAACCGGCTCAGATCAAACCCGACCAGATAAACATCCGCATTGCGCTCTGTCCCGTCGAGCCAGTTGGCCCCATCCCGCGCCGACAGGATTTCCTCTGCGATCAGGCCGGGCCGGACCACGGAAGCATAGACCCCCTGCGCATCGGTCACGGCATACCAGCCCCCGGCCTCCATACCGCCTTCCGCGCCCTCAACCGGAAGCCCCATTCCCGTGCGCAAAACCGGGCGACGCGACAGATTGGCCACGCCCAGCGCCGCCACCATCTCCCCGGCCTCAAGCCCCTCCGCTTCCTCGCCGGTCTCCAAAAACGCATCTTCAAAAAACGTGCCCTTGATCAAATTGACCAGCTTGTCGCCAAAAAACACATTCTCGCGCAGAAAATCCGATACCGCTTCGCGGTTGGTGCGCGACCCCGACACACGATTGCGCAAATAGGCGCGGTCTTCACAAATGGGCGCATAGGGCAGACCCGTCTGGGCAGCCTTTTCCAATTCCGACGGGCCATCCTGTGCAGCCCAGGGCCGGCAGGAATAGCGCTGCAACCCGGCGGAAATCACCAGCGCCTCGTCCGACAAAGAGTAGCGCCAATAATCCGCATCGGCATTCTCAAGATGATACGACCGAACACGCCCCTTTTCGTCTTCAATTTCAAGCAGATACCAGCGGTTCACCCCCGGATGCAGCGCGGTCAGTCGCACCTGCCGGCCATCCGGCAGCGCCGCTTCCTGCACCTCCCGCATCGGCGCGAACTCAATGACATTGGCCACTTCGCTCTGAAGATAGGTCTCCCATTGCGCCGCAAATTCCGGCGGGCGCGCTTCCTCCGCCAGCGCCGCCCCGCCAAACAATCCGATACCCAAAGCCAGTTTTCGCGCCAAATACATACGGCTCTCCCCCATATTCCCGATCCCGCCATACGGGAATCAGTGCCTGCACCGATCATAGTGCAAGCCGGGCGCGGGCCAAGCCTTTCGGTGCGGCACCCGCCGCCTCAAACCCCCAAACTATGCAAACGTATAGGCGGTTTTCACGCTGGTATAAAACTCGCGCGCATAGCTGCCCTGTTCGCGCGACCCGAAGGAAGACCCTTTGGTGCCGCCGAACGGCACATGATAATCCACGCCCGCGGTCGGCAGGTTCACCATAACCATGCCCGCCTGACTGTTGGCCTTGAAATGCGTCGCGTGTTTCAGCGAGGTGGTGCAAATGCCGGAGGACAGACCAAACTCGGTATCGTTCGCCGCGACCAGCGCCTCGTCGTAATCCTTCACCCGGATCACCGACGCCACCGGCCCAAAAACCTCCTCCCGGTTGATGCGCATGGCGGACGTGGTCTCCGTCACCAGCGCCGGCGCCATGAAAAACCCCTCGGTTTCGCGGTTCAGCCGTTCGCCGCCAAACACAGTGCCGCCCTCGCCGCGCGCGATCTCGACATATTCCATGTCCTGCGCCAGTTGCGACGCATCCACAACCGGCCCCATCTGTACCCCGCTCTCCAACGCATGTCCGATCTTCATCCCCGCCATCGCCTCTTGCAACGCGCGCACGAAACGGTCGTGAATGCCCTCGGTCACGATCAGGCGGGACGAGGCGGTGCAGCGCTGGCCGGTGGAGAAAAACGCGCCATTGAGACAGGTCGCCACCGCCAGATCGAGATCCGCGTCGTCCAGCACCACCATCGGGTTCTTGCCACCCATTTCCAGCTGCGTTTTCTTCAGCTTCGCCCCGCAAGCCGCCACGATCCCCTGCCCGACCGGCACCGAGCCGGTGAACGAAATCGCGTTGACGCGGGCATCCTCGATCATCGCCGGCCCAACCCGCGAACCGCGCCCGAAGATCAGGTTGAACACCCCGGCAGGCAGGCCCGAACGCGAAATAATCTCCGCCAACGCATGGGCCGAAGCGGGCACCAGTTCCGCCGGTTTCAACACCACCGCATTGCCATAGGCCAGCGCCGGCGCGACCTTCCAGGCCGGAATGGCGATGGGGAAATTCCACGGTGTGATCAGCCCGACGACCCCCAGCGGCGCGCGTGTCACCTCAACGCCAACCCCCGGACGCACCGAGGCCACCGCATCGCCCGACAAGCGCAGCGCTTCCCCGGCAAAGAACTTGAAAATCTGCCCCGCGCGGGCCACTTCCCCGATGCCTTCCGGCAGGGTTTTGCCCTCTTCCCGGCTCAACAATTCGCCCAGTTCATTGGCCCGCGCCAACAATTCGGTGCCGACAAAATCCAACACATCAAAGCGCTGCTGCGGCGTGGATTCGGCCCAGATTTTGGCCCCGTCCGACGCTGCCGCCAGCACATCTTCCAACTCCGCATCGCTGGCCGAAACCGCCGTGCCCAGAATATCGGACACATCCGACGGGTTCACATTGTCCGTCGCCGCGTCGCCGCGCCATTCCCCGCCGATAAGGCTCTGATAGATCATGCTGGTCTCCTCTGGTCCCGATCGCAGCGACGCAAACGCGCCGCCAAATATCCGTTATTCCTGCCACCGGGACCGGTCAATTCCAAGCAAAATCTGCGCGGTGCGCTCAAAATCCTGCGCCACCTGCGCCCCGTCAGGTCAGAACCAATAAGCCACCGATTGCAGCCGCTTGCGATCAAACCCCGCCCGTGCGCGGAAATAATCCCGCACCGCCGCCGCCTGATCCTTTGACGCCGCAAACCAGACGCCATAATCCGCGCCAAAATCCACCTCCGTCCCGGTCATGGCCGCCACCAGATCATCGCCCCGGTCGCGAAAAAGCCACGTCACCTCGTAATCGCCGCCGCTGGGCAAATCCTCCACATCCGCCTCAGAGCCCACAAGAACAAACACCTTTCCCCCCTGCCCCGGCTTCGCCGCCGCAAGCTGACGCGCGATGGCAGGCAGCGCGGTTTCATCCCCGCCAATCAACGCCCATTCGCGCTCGATCAGCCAACCGCCCCCCGGCCCCATAATGCCGACAACCTCCCCAATCGGCCGGGTCTCGGCCCATTCCGAGGTAAACCCGCCGGGATGGCGAAAAATGTCAAACACCAGCGTGCCGGTTTCCACGTCCAGCGCGCGGATGGTATACACCTTGTCCACCAACGCCGCCGCGCCCTCCGGCCAATCCGTCGTCCCCCGCGCATTCATCCGCGGCCATTGCGGGGCCCCTGTGCGATGCTTTTGCCGCAACAAACGGAAATGCAGCCCGCCGCTGGCAAACCGCGCAAACCCCTCGCCCGCCAAGGTCATGCGCAGATAGGACGCCCCGCGTTCCTCAACCGACTGCACCCTGCCCAGCCGAAAATTCACCGGCAACGCCCCCGCCCGATGCGCCCCGCTCCATGTCACATTCGCCAGATCCGACCGAAATTGACCCAAAAAATACGCCGCACTTTCGCGCATCAGGACCAGGTTTCCCTCGCCCTCCGCCGATACACGCAACAGAACCGCGTCGCCTTCAAGCCGCAGCCGCATAACGCCAAAGGGGCTGGTGATGTCCAAACCGTCCCCGCGAGGCTCACAGCCATATTCCAACTGCGCCATCATCGCGGCGACGAAGCGCACAAATTCCGCGCCGTCCCCCACCCGAAATCGCGCTTCGCTGACAGATGCCCCGGCCATGCGCCCGCGTTACGCTCCGCCGTTCAAAGCGTCCGCGAACCAGTCCCAAAGCGCTTCCGGTTCCGGCGGCAGGGCTTCGGCCAACCCCTGCGTGAAGTCGAGAAAAGCGGGCAGGTTGAGGGCGTTGGTACCGACCAGCACCGGCACCTCCGCCTCCAGCGCCGCCGCGATCAACTCGCGAAACCCGCGCCCCTCCGCTTCGTGTTTACCAAACTTGTTGATGATCACCGCATCCGCCCCGGCGTCAAAGCGCGCCTGCGCGTGCCCCACCGCCGCTTCCAGCGCATTCGGGTCCAGCCGACACCCCTTGCTCGCCGTGCCAAGGCTCTGCGAAATGCGCAGCACCGGCCCGTCCGGCAACACCTTGATGTCCATGTGGCAGGGGCGATCCGGGCCGGTTTCGGTGTTGATCTGCACCGTGCCGCAGGTCGCCTTACCCGCCGCCGCCAACCGCTCCGCCAGCCCGGCCAGCAACAGGTCTGTATCGCCGCGCCCGGCGGCCATCGTGTAGGCAATGCGCATATTACAGGTCTCCAAAGGGTAGGAAATTCAACATCTTACCCGCCTCAAGCTCCGCCACCTCCGCCGGGATCATCAGCATCCCATCGGCGTCGCTCAGGGTGGCCACGCGGTGCGAATGGGTGGCGCTCGCGGGTTCAGCCAGGGCGCGCCCCGCTTCGTCAAACCCGGTCAGACGGGCCAGGCGCAGCTCCGCGCGGCCCGGCTTGTGACGCAGCGCTTGCGCCAAAACCACCGGCCGCACCCCCGGATCAAACGCCGCCCCGGTGAGCCGCGCAACGATCTGCCGCCCGAAGAGCGTATAAGTCGCCAGCGCCGAAAACGGGTTGCCCGGCAGGCCGAGCCAGTAGCTGTCGCGCAGCCGCCCAAGGCTCACCGGCTTACCCGGTTTGATCGACACTTTAGAGAACAGCAACGCGCCACCAAGCGCCAGAAATTCCGGCTTCACATGATCCGCCACCCCGACGGACACGCCCCCGGAGGTGATGATCAAATCCGCCTCAGCGCTCAGGCGCATCAGCGCAGCGCGGGTGGCCTCCGCCGTATCGGCGCCGTGAACCATCTGCGTCACCTCAACATCCGGGCGGTGCAGCGCCGCGGCCAGCGCGGGGTTGTTCACATCCCAGATCTGCGCCCCCTCCAGCGGTTCCCCCGCCGGACGCAGCTCATCACCGGAGATCAGGAACGCCACCCGCACCCGACGCCGCACCCGCAGCGCACCGTGCCCGCCCGCCGCCGCCGCCGCAATCTCGCGCGCGCCCAGCCGGGTGCCGGGAGACAACAGCCGGTCGCCCGGTGCCATATCGCCCCCCGCGCGGCGGATATTGGCGCGCGGCTCCGGCGCGGCCGTCAGGGTAATCGCGTCGCCTTCTCGGGTCACATGCTCCTGCATCACCACCGCATCCGTCCCCTCCGGCACCGGCGCGCCGGTCAAAACCTGCACCGCACCATCAAAGCGCGCGGGCGGCACAGAACCGGCCAACACCCGCCCCGTCACCGGCAGGGTCCACGGCCCCTCGCCCGCAAAATCCACCAGTTTCACCGCATAGCCGTCCATGGCGGAATTGTCGAAAGGCGGGGTCAGCGCCCGGGCGCATACCTCCTCCGCCAATACCCGCCCCGCCGCTTGCGCCAACGGCACAATCTCGGTCTCGCCCACCGGCGCCACTTCCGCCTCGATCCGCGCCTGCGCCTCTTCGATGGGCAACAAGGGGTCCGGCAGGCTGTCACAGTCACAATCGCGCGTCTTTGTCATGTCTTTTGCCTTACTTGCGAAGTTTACCGCACTCTACGCCCAGATGCGGCAGAGGGAAACACCTGCGTTCCGATATTCGCCAGGGCGCGTGCGGCCCGTTTAATCCGGTTGACAAAACGCCCTTGGACGCGACAGATAGCCGCGATGGGTCCCGGCGGCGCACAGCGTGGTCGGGATGAAAAAGGGAACACGGTGCGGTGTAGCCAACAGGCGCCAAATCCGTGACTGCCCCCGCAACTGTGAGCGGAGAGCGACCCGTCAAGCCACTGGACCTAACGGTCCGGGAAGGGACGGCAAGCTTTGACCCGCGAGTCAGGAGACCTGCCATCGGAATTTGAACGCAACCGGGCGGTGGGCCCAGGGGGTTGAGATGCAGATTTTCCGGAAGGTTCCGGTGCGCGATATGCTGCCTCCTGACACGAGGCAGAGATGGACGCGACCCTTTACCTGATTTCGGCGCAGCATGTGTCGGCGGGCCGGTTCAAGGATCTGGCCGGTAAGCTGGAGGCGCAAGCGCCGGGGCTTGCGCGTGCCATTCGTCTTGAGGCGGAGGGCGACGGGCTTTGGGCGGCGCTGGACACATTGCGCGCCGCCGGGGCGTGCCGCATTGAATTGCGCCCGATCGGCCTGCCCTTCTCGCAAAGTCTGGAACGCTGGTTGCCCGGCGCGGCGGGGCGCTGGCTGTCACAGCAATCCGCCCCCTGCCCCGAATTGTTCATAGCCGATGCACCGCAATTCGATGCGCAAACCATCCGCGCCGCCGCCCGTGCCGAAGTGGCGCTGCGCCCGATTACGCCGGACCCGAAGGGACATCTCGGCAAGGGGTGGGACATGCCGCCGCCCGCGCGCCACCATATCCTCCTCTGCGCCGGGCCGCGCTGTCACCTCTACGACACGCCCAACCTCGCTGCCTTTCTCAACGAAGAAATCCGCCGCGCCGGGCTGGCCGATGACTGCCTCGTGACCACCACCGGCTGCCTCTATCCGTGCAATTCCGGCCCCGCCCTCGTGCATTACCCGGTGGGGCACTGGTATCAGATCCGCGACGCCAAAGCCGTCAGACGCTTCGTCGCAGAAGCGCTCGTTGCCGGGCGCATCCCGCGAGACTTACATTTCCACACAACAGGAGACCCCTATGAAACTGCTTAAACTTGCCCTGCCGCTGGCCCTGATGGCGGGCGCAGCCCATGCCGAAAGCGTCACCATCGACAGCTGTGACGTGTCCCAGACCTTCGCCAAGGCGCCGACCCGCGCCATCACGCTGAACCAGTAGGCGACCGAAGTCATGCTCGCCCTTGGCCTCGAAGGCTCGATGGTCGGCACCGCCTATATGGACGACGAAATCCCGGCCCAGTGGCAGGCCGCTTATGCGACCGTGCCGGTGCTGGCGGAGAAATATCCGGCCCGCGAAGTGGTCATGGCCGCCGAGCCGGACTTCCTCTTCGCCGGTTTCAGCTCCGCCTATTCCGAGAAGAACCTCGGCGCGCAGGCGGAGTGGAACGAGTTGGGCATCGGCACCTATCTGGTGGACGCGTCCTGTAAAGCGCATCACCCGAAGAATGAGCCCTTCACGGTTCAGCCGATCCTGACCGACATCGAGATCATTGGCGATATTTTCCATGTCGAGGACCGCGCCGATGCGCTGGTGGCCAAAATGCAGGCACGTCTGGACGCGGTGAAAGCGCATCCGGCGGGCGCGGGCAAATCCGTGTTCATCTTTGACAGCGGCGATGAGACCCCGTTCTCCGTTGGCTGCTGCGGCACGCCGACCCTGCTGGCCTCGCTCACCGGGCTGGAAAACATCGCGGGCGATGTTGAGGGCACCTGGATCGACCTCGCATGGGAGCGTGTTGTCGCCGCTGACCCGGACGTGATCTTGCTGATCGAAGCCGACTGGTCCACCGCCGCCGACAAGCGCGCTTACATGGAAGCCGACCCGGTTCTTTCTCAGCTGACCGCCGTAAAAGAGGGCCGTTTTGTCTCCGTGCCGTTCTCGGAAACGCTGCTCGGCATGCGCTTTGCCGACGGGGTGGAGAACCTGAACGCGCAACTGGCCGACCTGCACTGACGCTGCGGCCATGCGTTCCCGGTTTCCGATCCTCTTCCCGCTGTCGCTGGGGCTTCTGGCCCTGGCGATGGTGGCGGGCGTGCTTTGGGGCACGGCCGACATCACCTGGGGGCAGCGCCTCGCCATCCTGACCGGCGCGCCCGAAGCGCCGCGCGGCCTGAGCCTGATCGTCTGGCAATGGCGCATCCCGCGGGTCTTGGCGGTGGCACTGATCGGAGCCGGGCTGGCGCTGGCAGGCGGACTGATGCAGACCGCCCTGCGCAACCCGATGGCAGACCCGTATCTCATGGGCCTGTCCTCTGGCGCCAGCGCAGCGGCGGTCGGCGGCATCATCTGGTTGCCGGACAACATCACCGGCGCCATCGGCATTCCCGCGCTGGCCTTCCTCGGCGCGGGCACCGCCTTTGCCATGACGCTCGGCCTGTCGATGCGGCGCGGCAGGCCGCTCGATCCGCTGGTCGTCATCCTCGCGGGCGTTGCTGTTTCTCTTATGTTTCAATCCCTTACCGCGTTTTTCCTCTATCTTGGCGACCCGCACGCAACCCGCTCCGCCATGGGCTGGCTGATGGGCACGGCGGCGGGCACCGAATGGGCGGAAGTGCCGATGCTGGCCATTGGCGTGACCCTTGTCGCCCTGCCGGCGCTGTGGCGCGCGGGCGATCTGGACGCAACGCTGCTGGGCGATGAGCGGGCGGAAGACCTCGGGGTTTCCGTCCTGCGCCTGCGCCTCGCCATCTTCGTCGCCACCGTAGTGCTGACCGGGCTGGCCGTGGCGGTGGCGGGCATCGTCGGCTTCATCGGCCTGATCCTGCCGCATATGGCACGGCTGCTCACCGGCGCGCGCCACCGGGTCATGCTGCCGCTGGCCATGTCGCTCGGCGCCACGACGCTGGTGGCGGTGGACCTGCTCTGCCGCCTGCTGCTGGCCCCGGAAGAACTGCCGCTCGGCGTGTTGCTGGCCCTCTTCGCCGCGCCGCCCTTCATCTACATTCTGCGGGGGCTGCGCCGTGATGCCTGAACCAACCCTGGAACTGCGCAACCTCAGCGTGGCCATCGGCCAGACGCCCTATGTGCGCGACGTGTCGATCGCGCTGGCGCCCGGCGAAGTGTTCGGCCTGCTCGGCCCCAACGGCGCCGGCAAAACCACCCTGCTGCGCACCCTCTATCACGCCGCCCGCCCCAGCGCGGGCGAAATCCTGCTGCACGGCCGCGCGCAGGCGGACTGGCCGCGCCGCGACTGGTCCCGCGCCGTGGGCGCGCTGGTGCAAAGCTCGGGGTTGCTGGCCGGGCTGACGCCGGTGGACATCGTGGATATCGGCCTGCGCCCGCTGGGCCTGACCCGCGCCGAAAACGACACCCGCCTTGACGCGGCCCTGCGCCTTGTCGGGCTGACAGAGCAACGCGACCAAAGCGCCGAAAGCCTGTCAGGCGGCGAATTGCAGCGCTGCTATTTTGCACAACTCTTGGCCCGCGACCCGGAGCTATACATCCTCGACGAACCGACCAACCACCTCGACCTGCATTACCAACTGCGCCTGCTCGACGAGGTGCGCGCCCGCGGTAAAACCGCACTGGCCACCTTCCACGACCTCGCCATCGCCGCCCGCTATTGCGACCGGGTCGCGGTGATGGAACAGGGCCGCGTCGTCGCGATGGGCCCGGTCCAAGAGGTGCTGACCCGCGACCGCCTGATCCAAAGCTACCGCGTCGAGGCCGAACTGATAAACGGCGCGTTGTATCTCGAAAGGCCGGTTCTGGATTAAACGCCTTTAACCACCTCTACACAAAGAACGCGGAACGGCAAGCAATGGCGGCAGAAGCAATGCGGTCCATCTCTGGATTCGGGTGGTAATGTGGACCACGCACAATTCCAATGCGGTCCACAATCGGAAATAACTTAATCTTTTCAAAGGGTTGTTTTTATCTGGTGCCCCCACACGGACTCGAACCGCGGACCTACTGATTACAAATCAGTTGCTCTACCAGCTGAGCTATAGGGGCGCTGGGGTTTCTTAGCCGGGGGGCGGCGGGCGTTCAAGGGGTTTTCGCGCCTCAGCTCTGCCCGCCGGTTTTTCCCTTCGCCGCCACGAACACCGCGATCAGGCCGACCAGCATGACGATCAGCGCCGCCGGGCTGGCTTCGCCCAGTTGTTCCAGCGAGGCTTTTTCGTACACGCGGGTCGAGAGGGTGTGGAAATTGAACGGGCGCAGGAGCAGGGTCGCGGGCAATTCCTTTACGCTGTCAACGAAAACCAGCACCAGCGCCGTGCCGACGGAGCCGCGGATCAGGGGGAGATAGACGTCGGTCAGGGTGCCGCGGGCGGTGCGGCCGAGGGAGCGGGCGGCCATGGGCAGCGAGGGCGAGACCCGGCCCAGCGCGGAATCGGTTGCGCCCTGAGCGATGGCGAAAAAGCGCACGGCGAAGGCGTAGACCATGGCGAAGGCGGTGCCGGTCAGCACGAGGCCCGGATCCCAGCCGGTCAGCGCCAGAACCCCGTCCGCCATCGCATTATCGAACGCGGCGAGCGGGATCAGGATGCCAACGGCGAGGACAGCGCCGGGGGCGGCGTAGCCCAGCGTGGTGAAGGGCAGGAGCTTGCGCGGCAAGGTCGAACGCGACAGGCGCACGCCGTAAACGAGGAGCAGCGCGGCGATGACCGTCACCACCGCCGCTGCCCCGCCGACAGCGACCGTATTGACCGCCGCGCGGATCAGGCCGGGCGCGTAGAACCCGTCGAGATTATGCCAGGCGTGGTCCAAAATCACCCCGACCGGCAGCACGAAACCAACGGAAAACGGCACGAGGCAGACGATGGTCGCGGTCCAGCCCGCCGCGCCGCGCAACCGCACCGGCTGCGACGGGCGGATCTGGCGCGCGGTCTGGTAAAATCGGCTCTTGCGCCGCCCGGCCCGCTCCAGCCCGAGCAGCAAAAACACCAGCACCAACGACACCAGCGCCAGTTGCGCCGCCCCGCCCGCGTTGTTCATTTCCAGCCAGGTGGTGAAAATCCCGGTGGTGAGGGTCTGCACGGCGAAGTATTCCACCACGCCAAAATCCGCCACCGCTTCCATCATCACGATGGCCATGCCCGCCGCAATCGACGGACGCGCCAGCGGCAGGGCCACGCGCCAGAAGCGCTCAAACGGCCCCGCGCCCAGCGTGCGGGCAACCTCATACACCCCGCCGGATTGCTCGCGAAAGGCAGCGCGAGCGAGAAAGTAGACATAGGGGTAAAGCGCGGCGGAAATGACCACGATGGCGGCGCCAAGGGTGCGCACCTCGGGGAACCAGTAATCGCGCGCGCTCTGCCAGCCGAAAATCTCGCGCAACGTGACCTGCACCACGCCGGAATAATCGAGAAAATCCACCAACGCATAGGCACCGACATAGGCCGGGATGGCCAGCGGAAACACCAACGCCCATTCGAGCCAGCGCGCGCCGGGGAACCGATACATCGCCACCAGCCAGCCGGTCAGCGTCCCCGTCGCCCCCGCCAGCAACGCCACGCCGAGCGACAGCAACACCGTGTTGGTCAGGTAGCGCGGCAACACCGTGTCCATAAGGTGCGGCCAGATGTTTTCTGTCGGGTTGAAGGCGAGCCAGACCAGCGCCAATATCGGCCCCACCACCAGCGCCGCAATGCCCAGCACCAACAGCGACCAGAGGCTTGGACGCCACAAGCGGGCGCGCAAAACCGGATTGACGCGCGAAGCCGATCTGGACGGGCTGACAAAGACCATCGGGGCATACCTAAGCAAATTCATCAGGTATCCCCTACCCAAAACAAACTGGACTGTCCAGAGAGCAGACGTATATTGCTTCAAAACTCAGGGAGACCCGCATGAAAATCGCGTTTCACATGGGCGCCCATTGCACCGATGAAGACCAGTTGCTGAAAACCCTTTTGCGAAATCAGGATGTGCTGGCGCAACACGGGGTCGGCGTGCCCGCTCCGAGCCGGTTTCGCACCCTGTTTCGCGACGCGGTGCAGAGCCTTGACGGGGCAGCGGCCAGCGCTCAGATGCAACAGGGGCTGATCGACGCGCTGCGCGACCATCAGGACGTCACCCGGCTGATCTTTTCGCGCGACAATTTCATCTGCAACGCGCCGAAAGCGCTGGAAAAGGGCGTTTTATACCAGCGCGCGGGCAACAAATCGCGCGCCTTGCGCAACCTGTTCGCCGATCACGAGGTCGAGTTCTTCTTCGCCATGCGCAACCCCGCCACCTTCCTGCCCGCGCTGTCGGGCGCCATGGAGCCGCGCGAGTTCCACGACATGATGCGCGGCGTGGTGCCGGAAAACCTGCTGTGGTCGGAGATGATCCGCGACATCCGCACCAACAACCCGGACTGCCCGATCACGGTCTGGTGCAACGAGGACACGCCGCTGATCTGGCCGGAAGTGCTGCACACGCTGGCCGGGATCGACGCGCGCGTCCCGCTGCAAGGCGAGTTGGACATTGCCGCGTCGATCATGGCGCCACAGGGCTTTGCCCGGCTGGAGAGCTACCTCGCAACCCATCCCCCCGCCAACCCCACGCACCGCCACCGCGTCCTCGCCGCTTTCCTCGACAAATACGCGCTGGACGAGGCGATGGAAGAGGAGGTTGACCTGCCGGGCTGGACACCGGAATTGGTCGTACAGCTGAGCGACATCTATGATGGCGACATGCAGGACGTGGCGGAAATTCCGGGGGTGCGGCTGATCGAGCCATAACGCGCAACAGAAATTCCTTCGCGATTTCGCCATCCTCCCCTACTCTGAGAAAAAACAGGGAGGGTGAGATGAGAACATTTGGAAAATGGCTGGGCCGGTTGCTGCTGGTGCTGATCGTCGGGATTGTCGCGGTGCTGATCTTTGCCCCCGGCTATATTGAGCGCGAACGCAATATTGTCGCCCCGCACGACCCCTTCGAAATCTCGCAAGCGGCGGCGGCGCTGCATGCGGATCTGTTCATCGGCGACTGGCATGTGGACCCGCTATTGTGGAAACGCGACCTCAACGAACGCGGCAGCCGCGGGCATGTCGACGTCCCGCGCATGTTTGAGGGCAATGTCGCGCTACAGGTTTTCACCGCCGTGACCAAAAGCCCCGCCGGACAGAATTACGAAGAAAACAGCGCGGATGCGCGCGACAACATCACCCTGCTGGCGCTGTTGCAACTCTGGCCGGTTTCAACCTGGAACAGCCTCACGGAGCGCGCGCTGTATCAGGCGGAGAAACTGCACACCTTCGCGGCCGCATCGGACGGCAAGCTGCGCGTCATCACCACGGCGGCGGAGTTGGACCAGTTCGTTGCGGATCGGGCAGCCGGGCAGAAGGTCGTCGCCGGCATTCTGGGCATCGAGGGGGCGCATCCGCTGGAGGGGGACATGGCCAATCTCGACCGGCTGGTCGCAGCGGGCTACCGGGTCATTGGCCTGCAACATTTCTTTGACAACGAGTTGGGCGGGTCGCTGCACGGGATCGGCAATCAGGGGTTGACCGAATTTGGCCGCGCGGTGGTGCGGGAAGTGGCGGCGCGGGGGCTGGTTCTCGACGTGGCGCATTCCAGCCCACAGGTCGTTGACGATGTGTTGGCCATTACCGACATGCCGATTGTGGTCAGCCACACGGGGATTTATTCGCATTGCCAGACCCCGCGCAACCTTCAGAACGAACAGATGCAGCGCATCGTCGCGCGCGGCGGGGTTGTGGGCATTGGCTTTTGGGCCGATGCGGTTTGCGATGACAGCCCGGACGGGGTGGCGGGCGCGATCAAGGCGGCGGTCGACCTGCTGGGGGAAGATCATGTCTCCCTCGGCTCCGATTATGACGGCTCGGTGCCGACCGGGTTTGACGTGTCCGAAATGCCCGCCCTGACCGACGCCCTACTGCGCGTCGGCCTGAGCGAAACGCAAATCCGCAAGGTCATGGGGGAAAACATGCTGCGCGTCCTGCGCGCGAGGCTGGGGGGATAATCGGCGCGGGCTTACATGCCCAGCGCTTCCTTATACATCTCCAACACCGCCTCTTCTTCGGCAATGTCGTCCTTGTCGCGCTTGCGCAGGGCGATGACCTTGCGCATGATCTTGGTGTCATAGCCGCGCGCTTTTGCCTCGGCCATCACCTCTTTTTGCTGCTCGGCAATGTCCTTTTTCTCCGCTTCGAGGCGCTCGAAACGCTCGATGAACTGACGCAATTCGTCGGCGGTGACGCGGTAGCTGTCGGGTTTTGCGGTTTCGAAATCGTTCATCTCTGCCTCCTTGGATCGGGCTTGCCTGCCTGCTTTCGGCATATCGGGGCGGCGGGGCCAAGGCAAGACCGCTGATCGCTTTTCAGCGCCGGGGGGATGTGTTATAGCGTTATGCGAAAAATCTGAATTACTTAACGCTGCCTGAAATCAAAGATTTCAACGCGTTAAGTGATGCTCTATATTGCAAATATTTCGTCAAACGCTATAGGCGCTCGGCCAAAGAGGCCAGCGAAGGAGCCGGAACATGCATTGGTTAATCATCATCGGAACCACGATTTCCCTGTTCGGGCTGATCGGGCTGGTCCTTTCGGCGCTGCGCGTGATGCGGGCGCGCAAATCCGGCGCCAGCGACGACGACCTGCGTGAAGCCATGCGCCGCGCGATGGTGCTGAACATGGGCGCATTCGCGATTTCCGCCCTCGGGCTGATGGTGGTCGTGGTCGGGGTGATTTTGACGTAAAGCGAAATCGCTTTAATTTGTAACATCCAGCATCAAAATTCGCGTTCGAAATCAGCAGGATGCTGATGGAGAGACAGAGAATTTTGATCCGGATTTAGCGATTTCTGCTCTAGGCTGAATCGACATTCATCGCATCCATAGCATCGCTGATGCGAGATGGATGAAGCTGAGAAAGTAGACGGCGCGCCTGTCGAAGCGGGTCGCG